>ERZ827478.38-NODE-38-length-136842-cov-80.205604_pt1 | contig 136842 bp, 137 predicted proteins | sample MGYA00519705_ERZ827478 | MGnify/ENA primary metagenome ERZ827478 (study PRJEB31778, sample SAMEA3449318) | human gut metagenome | biome: human gut; feature: human-associated habitat; material: faeces | place: United Kingdom | collected 2010/2012 ...
AATAGCTGTTGCGCACACGCATCAGGTAAGCAGCCGCCTGCCGGACATCCCGGTAGTCCGAGCGCTTCCGGAGGGATGTTTTCAGCTTCTCTGCTTCTTCCGTCAGAGAAGACGGTGTCGTTCTGTCGATGATCTCCAGCTGATCCGGCAAATGGATGGTGGGTTCATTGCTGCCGTCGTGGAAGTGGAGCCAGCTGGAAAACTCCTCCCTTGAATTCAGGGGCAGCAAGTCCAATTCCAGTAGCAGCTCTGCCGGACGGTTCTTCACTATCCGGAAGAAATTCACCAGTTCCCCCTCGATATCGTTGTAAACCTCAAATTTGCCGGGTTCCTTCCCCAGCAGCACAGCGCCGCTGCCGCCGAAGATTTCAATATACCGTCCGAATTTTCTGGGGAACACGGACAGGATGATCGGCAGCAGGTTCGTCTTATTTCCAATGCGGGTTATAGGTGTTCTGATAGGTTATCTCACGCTCCATTCATAATAGAAAAGGCCGGTACAGTGCCTGCGGTCAGGCTGCTGTATCGGCCGTAAGGTTTGGTTTTCTGTCCATATTGGGAACACCTGTCCCTAAATTTGCGTTGGTCTCTCATATTCATCACCCCCTTCATGGTTTTGAAGCATCGCACCTCGATAGCAAGGTTTTAGAAAAAGTCAAGTCTTGTTCTTTCACTCGTTTCGTGGTATCATCTCAACCAGTGCGTACAGCAAAAGGAGATACTTACAATGGGTACTACAGCCATTTCTCACACAATGCAGGAGCTTCTGCAGCGACAGGAAGCATTTTTCCGCCGCATTCCCGGCATCAGCGCCCTGCGCCATGCCGCGCCTGAAAGCATTCCCGAACTGGAAGCCAAATACCCGGACGCTGCCTTTGCCCTGATGATCTCTGACAACCTTTTTGTCGGTGACCGGGAGCTTAATGAAATCCACCAAAAGGCATACACTGCCATTCTCCGCGGCGAGTCAATTTCTGGAGTTCGCTTCCGATATGACTATGATACGGAATCCTACCTGAGAAGGCATATGTGGGACTGATATCTTCTGCAGAAGCAAAAAAGCCGTTATGGTTTCCTCTTGGATTCCATAACGGCCTTAATTCATTTCCATGGACAGTTCTTCAGCCTGCTCTTTGGCTGTGATATTCACATAATCCCCAATAATGCTCAGGGCGGAATCATAGCTCTGGCATTGAAAGATCCTGCTGCACGTTTCCTCCGCCTGTTCCTGCATTCCATTCTCCCGGAGTGCCTCTGAGGCAATTCCCATAATATGGAATATGTTGCCGTCCTCACCTATGAGCGGGCATTCTGGCTTGATGCGCTCGGGAGCGGTTTTCTGCTCCTGAATAAAACCGCCCAGTCGGTTCGGTACATAGTCAGACAACCATGTTCCGCCGAAGGTGGAATAGGATGCCAGCCGCCATATAGCAAGTTTTCCCATGTCTAGTTCCATATCCTCTTTGAAAGGAAACAGCATACAGGTCAGCCCGTCATGCCGGAATGTATAGGCTTCTTCGAAGCCAGCGCCCTTTTTGAGAATGCCTTCCTGAGCGAGAATCTCATTGATGCCATCCACCCATTCCTGTGGGTCGCCGCCGCAGCCTTGAAGAATCAGGCCTTCCTGATCTCCCATACGGCGGAGCTGACCCGTCGAGATTGTCCGTATACTCACAGCTTCATCTCCTCCATCCCCTGTTCCTGGGCGATCTCCTGCTGGGTCAGCCTGCGATAGCTGTCCACGCCGGGAACCAGCGACAGGCTGCGCCCATTGTCCCAGGCAACGCCGAGCTGACCGCAATCGTCCACGTACCGCACAGTACCACGGGTTCCAGATTCCACTGGAGAGTATGGGTCATCCATGTTGTTCAGCATAACGCGTGTGCCGAGTGGATAATTCTTCCGGATAGACGCCACCTGCTCACGGCTTGGAAACGACATATTCATTTCGTCTTCTCCTTCTCAGATAATTTCATCAATCGCGTGCGCATACACTCCCCGTCCCCGCCCTGACACAGAAAACCATGGCTTGGGAACGGACACCCTTCACACAAGGGAGTTTCCGTGCATACAGGCTTTTCTGCGAAACCGGGAGGGCCAGTATGAGAACGGTATTCCGGAACAGTTCTCATAGATTTGGAACTCATTTGATCCTTCACTTTTTACCTCCATATTCTCCGGCGCCCTTTTTTCAGACGCAGGTAATTTACTCCGAAAACGAAAAAAGCCGCCCTTCCCGCTTAAAGAAGAACGACTGATAATCGGGCGCTGGCTCCCAGCGCCCTTTTTGAAAATGAAAAAAGCCGGGATTCTTATGGCTTCACGCCACGAAAATCCCGGCAGGGTTCCAAATGATAACTTTCTGAAAACTCTATAAAAAATCGGCGCCCTTTTTCAGATTTCCTCCGAAATCAAAAAGGGCGCTGCTCAATCTTTGGCTGTATATGGCTGATACAGTTCAAAAGATGCATCACAGCGTGTTTGCATCTATAGAACTGCAAAAAATCGTGTTCACATTTTACCTTTGATTTTTAAACTAATCTCTGTCTTTTTCTTTTGATTTTTCCCAAAAAATCACTTTAGATGCAACTTATCTCAAGCTGCATCTAAAGTGTTGAATAAACATGGAGCTGCTAGCCAGATTTGAACTGGCGACCTCATCCTTACCAAGGATGCGCTCTACCGACTGAGCTATAGCAGCATATTCACTTCGCTTCCGTATCACCCGGACAGCTTCACTATTATATAATAGAGTCTGCGAATTGTCAAGCTTTTTTTGCGAAAAAAGCAGGATTTTGCTTGCCGGAAGAAGCGCCTGCCGCCGCGTATGACGGCAGGCGCTTCTTCCTCATTTTTTAGGTTTACACCAGCTCGATGACTGCCATCTCAGCAGCATCTCCCCGGCGGGCGCCGGTGCGGGTCACTCTGGTGTAGCCGCCGTTGCGGTCAGCGTACTTCGGAGCGATCTCCTTGAACAGCTTGTTGGCAACGTCTTCCTTGGTGATGAAAGACAGCGCCTTACGGTAAGCTGCCAGGTTGCCCTTCTTGCCCAGAGTAATCATTTTCTCAACCACAGGCTGGACTTCCTTGGCACGATAGAAGGTGGTCTCCATCTTGCCATTGGCCAGCAGGTCGGTTACCTGCTGACGCAGCAGGGCCTTTCTCTGTGCGCTGGTTTTACCCAGCTTACGAGTGCCGAACATGAACGTTTCCTCCTTTTTTGAAAGGTATCTCGATACTTATCTCAGGAAGCTCTGATGAAATCGGCAAGAGCTGACAGCGAGGGATTTTGTTCCCATGCAAAGGCTGGAAAAACGGAGGAATACTGAATGTATTTCCCATTTTTCAGCCTGCGGCATGGGGGCAAAAGGCCCGCTGCTCAGCCGCAGACGATTGATTCAGAGTTTCCTCATGTGTTGCTGCCAGAATCCTCGCTGGCCAGGGACAGCCCCATCATCTCCAGCTTCTTCTGTACCTCGTCCAGAGACTTCTTGCCCATGTTGCGAACCTTCATCATGTCCTCGCCGGTCTTGTTGATCAGGTCGGCGACGGTGTTGATGTTGGCACGCTTCAGGCAGTTGAAGCTGCGGACAGACAGATCCAGCTCATCAATGGTCATGGACAGCTTGGCGTCGGGGCGGTCAGCGGTCTTCTCCACGACCGTGGAGGAAGTGCTGACGGAATCGGACAGGTTGGTAAAAACCGTCAGATGATCGCTCAGGATCTTCGCGCCCAAAGACACGGCGTCCTTGGCAGTGATGGTGGAATCCGTCCAGACCTCAAGGGTCAGCTTGTCGAAATCGGTCTTGTCGCCGACTCGAGTCGGCTCCACCGTGTAATTCACCTTGGTAACAGGCGAATAGATGGAGTCAATGGGAATCACGCCGATGACGGTCTGGGGCGTCTTGTTCCGGTCAGAGGAAACATAGCCGCGACCCTGTGCCAGAGTGATCTCCATATTAAACGTGGCGTCCTCGCCCAGAGTGCAGATGTGCAGCTCCGGGTTCAGGATCTCAACCTCGGCATCGGCCTTGATATCGCCGGCAGTGACCTCACAGGGGCCAACTGCGTCGATATGCACGGTTTTGACGCCTGCGCAGTGCAGCTTCGGGGTTATCCGCTTGACGTTCAGGACGATCTCCGTCACATCCTCGGTGACACCGGGGATGGTGGAGAACTCGTGCTGCACGCCCTGAATCTTCACAGAAGTTGCAGCATAGCCCGGCAGACTGCTCAGCAGAATGCGGCGCAGGGAGTTGCCCAAAGTCATGCCGTAGCCGCGCTCCAGAGGCTCCACTACATACTTGCCGTAAGAGGGGTCCTCCGGGGCATCAAGACAGGTGATACGGGGCTTTTCAATTTCTACCATGAATCAAAACCCTCCTTAATGGTATGGGGAGAATGTCTCCCCACATAACAATGATGCGTACTGTAGGGGGGATGGCATTACTTGGAGTACAACTCGACGATGAGATGCACAGCGATATCGAAGTCGATATCTGCCTTGGTGGGCAGAGCAATAACCTTACCCTGGAGGGTGTTCTTATCACGATCCAGCCACTTGGGGGCAGCAACGAAAGCATCGTCTTCCTTCAGCTTCTTGAAGAAAGCGTTGGAGGAGGCTTTCTCGGAAACAGCGACCACATCGCCAACCTTGATCAGGTAGCTGGGGATGTTGACATGGTTGCCGTTGACGGTGAAATGACCGTGGTTCACCAGCTGGCGAGCCTGACGGCGGGTATTGGCGAAGCCCAGACGGTACACGACGTTGTCCAGCCGGCGCTCGCAGTAGGTCAGCAGCACCTCACCGGTGTTGCCCTCGGCGCGGGCGGCCTTGTCGTAGTAGTTCCGGAACTGCTTCTCCTGAATACCGTAAACAAATTTGACCTTCTGCTTCTCGGTCAGCTGAGTGGCGTACTCAGACTTCTTCGCTCTTCTCTGGCCGCCGGGGTTCTTGTTGGAAGTCTTGTTGTAACCCATCGCGGCAGGAGAAACGCCCAGCGTTCTGCAACGCTTCAGCACGGGCTGCATATTCTTAGCCATAACGCAAATTCCTCCTATACCTTAATCAGACACGACGTCTCTTGGGAGGACGGCAGCCATTGTGAGGAATGGGAGTCACGTCCTTGATCATAACGACTTCCAGGCCGGCAGTCTGCAGGGCGCGGATAGCAGCCTCACGTCCCTGACCGGGGCCCTTCACATAGACCTCAACGGTCTTCAGGCCATGCTCCATCGCAGCCTTGGCAGCGGTCTCAGCCGCGGTCTGGGCAGCGAAGGGAGTGGACTTCTTGGAACCACGGAAGCCCAGTCCGCCGGAGGAAGCCCAGGACAGGGCATTGCCTTCCAGATCGGTGATGGTGACCATGGTGTTGTTGAAAGAGGAGCGGATATGTGCCGCACCCTTTTCTACGTTCTTGCGCTCGCGACGGCGCTTGATAACCTTCTTAGCAGCAGCTTTAGCAGCCATTTACATATCCCTCCTTACTTCTTCTTGTTTGCAATGGTCTTCTTGGGACCCTTGCGGGTACGGGCGTTGGTCTTCGTCCGCTGGCCGTGCACAGGCAGGCCGCGGCGATGACGCATGCCGCGATAGCAGCCGATCTCACTCAGCCGCTTGATGTTCATAGCGGTCTCCCGGCGCAGGTCGCCTTCGATGATATAGTGATGCTCGATCGCATCACGCAGCTTGGCTTCCTGTTCCTCGGTCAGGTCCTTGACGCGGATATCGGGGTCGATACCGGTCACTTCCAGAACCTTGGCTGCACGGGCGGGGCCGATGCCATAGATATAGGTCAGAGCAACCTCGATCCGCTTGTCGCGGGGAAGATCAATACCAGAAATACGTGCCATATTCTTTCAGCACCTCCTATTAGCCTTGTCTCTGCTTGTGCTTGGGGTTTTCGCAAATTACCATAACGCGACCCTTGCGCTTGATGATCTTACACTTTTCGCACATGGGTTTAACGGACGGTCTTACCTTCATACTGTTTAACCTCCATATGAGAATGTCTTCTCTGAATTTACTTGCTTCTCCATGTGATCCGGCCTTGGGTCAGGTCATACGGAGACATTTGAACGGTTACTTTGTCACCGGGCAAGATCTTAATGAAATTCATTCTGAGCTTGCCGGAAATGTGTGCCAGAATGGTGTGTCCGTTGCCGATGTCAACTTTGAACATAGCGTTCGGCAAAGCATCTGTTACGATGCCCTCAATCTCGATTACGTCGTCTTTCGCCAAGTTAATTACCCTCCCAGGTTGTTCGCTTGCATTTCCCTGGCGAGGAACGCCAGGTCTCTTCGTAATTCGCTGTTGAGCACTTTGTCGCCGGAAAGGATCTTGCCGGCAACTCTGGTCTCAGAGCGAAGGACTTTTTTTGTGTGCTTCCGTTTTTTCCGCTTGGGTTTCTCTATGGTGCGGTCTTTCCCGTTGGCCAGGAACAGGTAAACAGGATCTGCGTCTATCACGTAAAACCATTCGCCCTGATCCCGTCCGGCGGTCGACATCACCACGTCCGAAATCTGAATGTCTGGCAAATCGGAGTCCATAGATCAAAGTCCTTCGGTGACGGTGAGTATTTCCGGCTCGCCGTCGGTGATGAGTACAGTATTTTCATAGTGAGCCGAGAGCTTTCCGTCGGCAGTCACCGTGGTCCAGCCATCCTTGAGAACACGGACTTCATAGGTGCCCATGTTCACCATCGGCTCTACCGCGATGGTCATGCCGGGGAGCAACCTTGGCCCCCGGCCGGGATTTCCGAAATTCGGAACTTCCGGCTCCTCATGCAGGTTGCGTCCTACGCCGTGACCTACGAAGGAACGCACAACTGCAAAACCGTTAGACTCCACATACGTTTGAACCGCGTGGGAGATATCTTGCACACGCATGCCCTTTTTGGCGAACCGGATGCCCTCGAAGAAGGACTGCCGGGTCACGTCAATGAGCTTCTGCGCTTCGGTGCTGATGCTGCCGCAGGCATAGGTTGCTGCACAATCGCCATGAAATCCCTTGTAGTACGCGCCCACGTCCACCGACACGATGTCCCCGTCTCTCAGGATGTAATGTCCCGGAATTCCGTGGATGACCGTGCTGTTGACGCTGATGCACGCACTGGCGGGGTAGCCGCTGTAGTTCAGGAACGACGGTTTCGCGCCCTGAGACACGATATAATCGTGAACGGCCTGATCGATTGCCTTTGTCGATACGCCGGGTCTTACCATTTTCCCTGCCAAAGCACGGGCTGCCGCGGTAATTTTGCAGGCCTCGCGCATCGCTTCCAGCTCATGTTCATTTTTGATTGAGATCATGCCTTTGCCCCTATCGCCTTGAGGATATCCTCATTGGCACCTTCAATGGACTGGCTTCCGTTCACTGTGCGGAGTCTGCCCAGCTTGCCGTAGAAGTCCTTCAGGACTTCGGTGGAAGCGTGGTAGACCTGCAGGCGCTTGCGCACCGTCTCCGGTGCGTCGTCCTTGCGGACGATCAGCTCGCTGCCGCAGGCGTCACAGATGCCATCCTTTTTGGGAGGATTGGCGACGATGTGATAGCTGGCGCCGCACTTGGGGCAGACACGCCGCCCGGTCATCCGGCTCTCAATCGCACTGTCGTCAACCTCGATGGAAACTACATGGTCGATACGAATTCCCTTGGCTTCCAGCGCTTCGGCCTGGGCCAGCGTGCGGGGCACGCCGTCCAGAATGAAGCCGTTTGCGCAGTCGCTCTGAGCCACGCGGTCGGCAACGATGCCGAGGATCAGCTCATCGGGGACAAGCGCGCCTTCGTCCATGTATTGCTTGGCCTTTTTTCCCAGCTCCGTGCCGTTGGCCATAGCCTCACGGAGCATGTTCCCGGTAGAAATGGCGGGAATGGAGAGCTTCTTAACAAGAAGCTCTGCTTGTGTTCCCTTTCCGGCGCCGGGAGCGCCCAGTAGAATGAGATTCATCCTGCCATACCTCCTGCTTAATCCAGGAAGCCCTTGTAGTGCCGCATCAGCATCTGTGCTTCCAGCGCCTTCACCGTCTCAAGGGCAACGCCCACAACGATGATGACGGAGGTGCCGCCGATGGCCAGGTTCTTGACGCCTTCCATCAGGTTGCCCGCGATAATGGGCAGCAGCGCGACAATGCCGAGATATACGGAACCAAAGACGATGATCTTGTTGATGACCTTCTGGATGAAGTCGGCGGTGGGCTTGCCAGGACGGAAGCCCGGGATGAAGCCGCCGTTGGACTTCAGGTTGTTGGAGATCTCCACGGTATCGTACTGGATGGTGGAGTAGAACCAGCTGAAGAAGAAGATCATGATGAAGTAGATCACTGCGTAGATCCAGCTGGAGGAGCTCCAGACGTGATCATACCACCAGCCGCTGGTCTTGCCGGTAAAGGCACAGATGGTAGCGGGCAGGCTGCAGATGGACTGGGCAAAGATGATAGGCATAACGCCGGACATTGCCACCTTGATGGGCAGGTTGGTGTTCTGGCCGCCGTAGACCTTCCGGCCCACAACGCGCTTGGCGTACTGAATGGGGATGCGGCGCTCGGCGTCATTGATGAAGACGATGAACAGCACGAGAGCAACAATGCCAACCAGAACGATGATGATCTGCCACCAGACCAGAGTCGCCAGAGTGCCGACCATTCCTGGGATGCTGGAGATGATGTTGGCAAACAGGATCATGGAGATACCATTGCCGATACCGAATTCCGTGATCTGCTCGCCCAGCCACATGACCAGAGCGGAGCCGGCGGTGAACGCCAGAATGATGACCAGCGCGGGCAGGAGGCCCTCGGAGGTGATGATGGAGATCTGAGAAGAGTAGTTGCGCAGCATCATGTAGTACGCCCAGCCCATCAGCAGGCCAAGGCCGACCGTGGTGTAGCGGGTGATGCGCTCAATTTTCTTCTTGCCATCCTCGCCGCCGTCCTTCGCCAGCCGCTCAAGAGCGGGGATGGCGACGGTCAGCAGCTGGATGATGATGGAGGCGTTAATGTAGGGCTGAATGCCCAGTGCAAGCACGGTGGCGCGGGAGAACGCGCTGCCGGACATTGCATTGTACAGGCCCAGGATAGTACTGGACAGAACGCTGTCGAAGTAATTCGCCAGAGTGGTCACGTCAATGAACGGAACCGGAATGACGCTGCCCAAACGGTAAATCAGCAGAATGAACAGGGTGAAGAGGAGCTTCTTCCGCAGTTCAGGAATCTTCCAGGCATTCTTGAGTGTCTGCAGCACTTATACCACCTCGGCCTTTCCGCCTGCCTGCTCAATCTTTTCCTTGGCAGACTCAGAGAAAGCCGCGGCCTTAACGGTAACCTTCTTGGTCAGGGTGCCGTTGGACAGCACCTTCAGGCCATAGGGGCAGGCGGAGATGACGCCGGCCTCGATCAGAGCGGCTGCATCCACAACAGCGCCGTCCTCAAAGCAGTTCAGCGCAGCAACGTTGACAGCAGTCAGCGGCTTCGCGTGGATGTTGTGGAAACCGCGCTTGGGGATACGACGTGCCAGAGGCATCTGGCCGCCTTCAAATCCCACGCGAACCTTGCCGCCGGAGCGGGCCTTCTGACCCTTGTGGCCACGGCCGCCGGTCTTGCCGTTGCCGGAACCGGTACCACGACCCTTACGCTTGCCCACCTGAGTGGAGCCAGCAACAGGAGAAAGTTCATGAAGCTTCATATTCTTCCCCTCCTTATTCAACTTCGGTGACCTGCAGCAGATAACCGATCTTTGCGATCTTGCCGCGGGTCTGGGTGTTGTCCGGCTGGATGGTCACCTGGCCGATCTTGCGCAGGCCCAGGCTCTCAGCAGTAGCGATGTGCTTTTCCAGACGGCCGTTCAGGCTCTTAACAAGCTTAATTTTCAGGTTTGCCATGTTAATTGCCCTCCTTAACCTACGATTTGCTCTACGCTCTTACCACGGATAGCAGCAACCTGCTCGGGGGAACGCAGGGAAGTCAGACCAGCCATAGTGGCCTTGACAACGTTCTGGGGATTGTTGGAACGCAGGCACTTGGCGCAGATGTTCTTGATGCCAACAGCCTCCATAACGGCACGGACAGCGCCGCCGGCGATAACGCCGGTGCCTTCGGGAGCGGGCTTCAGCAGAACGGTGCCAGCACCGAAGATGCCGATGGTGTCATGGGGAATGGTGGTGCCGGCCAGAGAAACCTTGACCATGTTCTTCTTGGCATCGGCGATGCCCTTCAGAATGGCCTCGGAAACTTCGGCAGCCTTGCCCAGACCGTAACCCACGGTACCCTTGCCGTCGCCAACAACAACCAGAGCGGAGAACTTCATGACACGGCCGCCCTTAACGGTCTTGCTGACACGGTTCAGGTAAACGACCTTCTCAATGAGCTCAGGAGCATCATTGTTCGTCTTATTATAAGCCATTATCTTTCCTCCTCACTCTTAGAACTTGAGTCCGGCTTCACGGGCGCCATCGGCCAGAGCAGCGATACGGCCATGGTACACATAACCGCCGCGGTCGAAAACGACCTCCTCGATGCCCTTTTCCTTGGCACGCTCAGCCAGAACAGCGCCGACCTTCTTGGCAGCCTCGCAGTTGCCGGTCGCGCCCTCAAATTCCTTCTCCAGCGTATTGGCGGAAACCAGAGTCACGCCATTGACGTCGTCGATGATCTGGGCGTAGATGTTCGCGTTGGAACGGAACACGTTCAGACGGGGACGCTCAGGAGTGCCGGAGATCTTGCCACGAACGCGGACATGCCGATGCATGCGCATTGCTTTCTTATTGATCTTGCTAACCATTTCGGCACACCTCCATTACTTCTTGCCACCGGTCTTACCGACCTTGCGGCGGATGACCTCAGTGGTATACTTGATGCCCTTGCCCTTGTAGGGTTCGGGGGGACGCTTGCCGCGGACTTCGGCGGCGAACTGACCAACGGTCTGCTTGTCGATGCCGTGGATGATGATCTTGTTGGGAGCGGGAACCTCAATGGTGATGCCGGGGATCTCGTCCACGAACACTTCGTGGGAGTAGCCCAGACGCATGACCAGCTGGCTGCCCTTCTTCTCGGCACGGTAGCCAACACCGTTGACTTCCAGTTCCTTGGTGAAGCCCTTCTCAACACCCTCTACCATGTTGTGGATCAGGGTACGGGTCAGGCCGTGCAGGGACTTGTGCAGATGCTCATCATCGGGACGGTCAACGATCAGCTCGTTGCCCTCGATCTTCAGGATCATGTCGGGATGGAAGGTGTGAGTCAGGGTACCCTTGGGTCCCTTCACGGTGACGACGTTGCCATCGGCAATGGTCACCGTAACGTTTGCCGGGATAATAACCGGCTTCTTACCAATTCTAGACATTTACGAAACCCTCCTTACCAGACGAACGCCAGGACTTCGCCGCCGATGTGGTTTTCGCGAGCCTTCTTGTCGGTCATAACGCCCTTGGAAGTGGAAACGATGGCGATGCCCAGACCCTTGAGAACCTTGGGCAGCTCGTCGGCGCCGGCGTAGATACGCAGGCCGGGCTTGGAAACGCGCTTCAGCCCGGAGAGGGCAGGCTGCTTCTTGCCCAGATACTTCAGGGTGATGTGAATGACGCCCTGATTGCCGTTGTCCTGCAGAGAGAAGGACTTGATGTAGCCCTCGTCCAGCAGAATCTGGGCAATAGCCTTCTTCAGGTTGGAAGCGGGGACATCCACGGTTTCGTGCTTTGCGCTGTTCGCATTGCGGATGCGGGTCAGCATGTCTGCTACGGGATCGGTGATTTGCATGTTTATATCCTCCTTATAGAAGTTACGGGCTTTACCCGTGGAGACCCAAAGGTATCCGGGGAATGCGCTCCGCTCTGACGCGGAGCCATCTTCCCGGGACTCTCTGGATCTTTTTCACATTTGGATTCGACCTTACCTTACCAGCTGGCCTTGCGGACACCGGGGATCTGACCCTTGTAGGCCAGCTCCCGGAAGCAGATACGGCATACGCCGTAATCCCGCAGGTAAGCGTGGGGTCTGCCGCAGATCTTGCAGCGATTATAGCGGCGGCTGGAGAACTTGGGCTCAGCCTGCTGCTTCAGGATCATAGACTTTTTAGCCATTTATTGATTCCTCCTAAATCAAGCGGTGAAGGGAGCGCCCAGAAGCGTCAGCAGCTCCTTGGCCTCTTCGTCGGTGGAAGCGGTGGTGCAGATGCAGATGTCCATACCACGGATCTTGTCCACCTTGTCATACTCGATCTCAGGGAAAATCAGCTGCTCCTTCAGACCGAAGGCGTAGTTGCCGCGGCCGTCGAAGGAATTGGGGTTGATGCCGCGGAAGTCACGGACACGGGGCAGCGCCACGCTGAACAGACGATCCAGGAACTCGTACATCTTGTCGCCGCGGAGGGTGACCTTCACGCCGACGGTCTCGCCTTCACGCACCTTGAAGTTTGCCACGCTCTTGCGGGCCTTGCAGGTGATGGGCTTCTGGCCGGTGATGGTGGCGATGTCCTTGCAGATGGCTTCGATTTCCTTGGCGTTGTTCTTGCTTTCGCCGCAGCCGACGTTCACGATGACCTTGTCCAGCTTGGGGATCTGCATAACGCTCTTGTAGCCGAACTTCTTGTTCAGAGCGGGAGCGATCTCAGCGACATATCTTTCTTTCATTCTGCTAGCCATGAAATTACTCTCCTCTCATCAGATTTCGGCGCCGCACTTGCGGCAGATGCGGACCTTCTTGTCGCCGTCCATCTTGTAGCCGACGCGAACGCCCTTGTTGCACTTCTCGCAGAACAGAGCCACCTTGCAGGAGCGGATGGGGGTCTCACGCTTGACGATGCCACCGGCCTCGCCCTGACGGCGGGGCTTGGTGTGGCAGGTGGCGACGTTGACCTTCTCCACGATGACCTTGTTCTCCTTGGGCATGGCCGTCAGGACCTTGCCCTTAACGCCCTTGTCCTTGCCGGACAGAACGATAACGGTATCATTCTTCTTAATGTTCATTTCTTCGGTTCCCCCTTAGATGACTTCGGGTGCCAGAGAGAGGATCTTCATGTAATCTCTTTCTCTGAGCTCGCGCGCCACCGGTCCAAAGATACGGGTACCCTTGGGGTTCTTGTCTTCCTTGATGATAACGGCAGCGTTCTCATCAAAGCGGACATAGCTGCCGTCCTCACGGCGAACGCCCCGCTTGGTACGGACGATAACCGCCTTGACGACCTCGCCCTTCTTCACAGTGCCGCCGGGAGCAGCCTTACGAACGGAAGCCACGATCACATCGCCGATGTTGCCGTATTTCCGCTTAGAGCCGCCCAAAACACGGATGCAGTGGATTTCCTTAGCGCCGGTGTTGTCGGCAACCTTCAGATAGCTTTCTTCCTGAATCATAAGTTTCCGACCTCCTTACTTCGCCTTTTCGATGATACGGACCAGTCTCCAGCGCTTGTCCTTGGACAGGGGACGGGTCTCCATGACCTCCACGGTGTCGCCGATGCCGCACTCGTTGTTCTCGTCGTGAGCCTTCAGCTTGTAAGTCCGCTTCATGGTCTTCTTGTACAGAGGATGCTGCACGCTGTCCTCGATTGCAACCACAATGGTCTTGTCCATCTTATCGGAGACGACCTGACCGATTCTGGTTTTACGGAATGCTCTATTCTCAGTCATTTACGTTTCCTCCTCAGACGTTGGTCTCTTTCTCACGAATAATGGTCTTGATGCGGGCAATGTCCTTTTTGACAGCGGCGATCTGCATGGGGTTGTCCAGCTGGTTGGTCGCATGCTGCATTCTCAGCATGAACAAATCCTTCTTCAGCTCGTCAAGCTTCTTGCTCAGCTCTTCCGCGGACAGATTCTTGATTTCCTTTGCCTTCATCATTATTCACCACCAATCTCAGTTTCGACTTCCTTGGTGATGATCCGGGTCTTGATGGGCAGCTTGTGCTGTGCCAGACGCAGAGCCTCGCGGGCAACGTCCTCTGTTACGCCGCCGATCTCAAACATCACCTTCTGATTCTTAACGACTGCAACCCAGCCTTCGGGAGCGCCTTTACCGGAACCCATACGGGTGCCCAGGCCCTTCTTGGAATAAGGCTTGTCGGGGAAGATCTTGATCCAGACCTTACCGCCACGCTTGGTATAACGGGTCATGGCGATACGGGCTGCTTCGATCTGGTTGCCGGTGATCCAGCCGGGCTCCAGAGCCTGGATGCCAAATTCACCGTAGCTAACCTTGTTACCGCGGGAGGCAGCGCCGGTCATACGGCCACGCTGAACCTTGCGGTACTTTGCTCTTTTCGGCATCAGCATTAGCGGTTTCCTCCTTCACGGTTGTAATTTCTTCTCTCGCCGCCCTGCCGACGGTCGCCGCCCTGACGGCGGTCGCCCTGCCGACGGTCACGACGCTCGCGGCGCTCACGGGGAGCGGGTTCGGGAGTCGCGGCACGCAGAGTGGTGTTCAGGACTTCGCCCTTGTAGATCCACACCTTCACGCCGATGCGGCCGTAGGTGGTGGCAGCTTCCGCAAAGCCGTACTCAATGTCGGCGCGGATGGTCTGCAGGGGGATGGTGCCCTCGTGGTAGCTCTCGGAGCGGGCGATTTCAGCGCCGCCCAGACGGCCGCCGCAGGTAACCTTGATGCCCTTGGCACCCAGACGGGTGGCCTGCTGCATGGCCTTCTTCATGGCGCGGCGGAAGGAGATACGCTTCTCCAGCTGCTGGGCGATGTTCTCGGCCACCAGCTGAGCGTTCAGGTCGGGGGAGCGGACCTCAACAATGTTCAGGTTCACGCTCTTACCGAGCTTGGCTTCCATTTCCTTGCGCAGGTTCTCGATTTCGGCGCCAGCCTTACCGATGACGACACCGGGGCGGGAGCACCACAGGTTGATCTTGACCTTGCCGTTGGAACGCTCGATCTCGATCTTAGCCACGCCGGCGGCGTACAGCTTGTTCTTCAGATACTTACGGATGTTGTAATCTTCGACGACCAGATCACCGACCTTGTCCTCGCGGGCGTACCAGCGGGAATCCCAGTCCTTGATTACGCCAACCCGCAGTCCATGGGGATTAACTTTCTGTCCCATAGCTACCTCCTGATTAAGCCTTCTCGCTCACACCGATGGTGATGTGAGTGGTTCTCTTATTGATCCGTACAAAACCACGGCGGGATGCAATGCGGCCGCGCTTCAGGATGGGGCCGGGATTGGCAACGGCGGTGGAGACGTACAGATTGTCAGCGTTCATGCCGTGGTTGTGCTCAGCGTTGGCAACAGCGCTCTTCAGCAGCTTGGCCATAGGCTCGCAGGCTGCCTTGGAGGTCTGGCTCAGGTAAGCAGTGGCGGTCTTGACGTCCTGACCACGGATCATATCACAAACCAGCTTGACCTTACGAGGAGACATACGGACAAATTTAACATATGCAAATGCTTCCATTTTCGTACCTCCTTACTTGGCGTTCGCGGTCTTGTTGCCGGAGTGGCCGCGGAAAGTCCGGGTGGGAACGAACTCACCCAGCTTGTGGCCGACCATATCTTCCGTGATATAGACGGGAACATGCTTCCGGCCGTCGTGAACGGCGATGGTGTGACCGACGAAGGAGGGGAAGATGGTGGAAGATCTGGACCAGGTCTTCAGAACCTTCTTGTCACCGGCCTTGTTCAGCTCCTCCACGCGCTTGTACAGCTCAGGAGCTACGAAAGGGCCCTTCTTGATACTTCTGCTCATTTCATTTCCTCCTTACTTGCTGTTTCTGCGCTTGACGATGAACTTGTTGGTGGGGTTCTTCGTCTTACGAGTCTTATAACCCATAGCAGGCTTGCCCCAGGGGGTAACAGGACCGGGACGGCCGACAGGGGCGCGACCCTCACCACCACCGTGAGGATGGTCGTTGGGGTTCATGACGGAGCCGCGGACGGTGGGACGGACACCCATGTGGCGGGTACGGCCGGCCTTACCGATGTGGACGTTCTCGTGATCCAGGTTGCCCACCTGGCCGATGCAGGCAGTGCAGTTGGTGTGAACGTAGCGGACTTCGCCGGAGGGCAGACGGATCTGCGCCAGCTCGCCTTCCTTAGCCATCAGCTGCGCGGCGGTACCGGCGGAACGAACCAGCTGAGCGCCGTGGCCGGGCTGCAGCTCCACGTTGTGGATAACGGTACCGACGGGGATGTTGGCGATGGGCAGGCAGTTGCCGGGCTTGATATCAGCGCTGGCGGAGGAAAGGACCTGATCGCCCACATTCAGGCCGTAGGGAGCCAGGATGTAGCTCAGGGCGCCGTCCTCGTACTTGATCAGCGCGATGAAAGCGGAGCGGTTGGGATCGTACTCGATGCGCTGCACGGTAGCGCTCATGTCGGTCTTCAGACGCTTGAAGTCGATGACGCGGTACTTGCGCTTGTTGCCGCCGCCGCGATGGCGGACGGTGATGTGACCGTAGCTGTTGCGACCTGCGTTCTTCTTGAGGGTCTCAACCAGGCTACGCTCAGGTTTTGCCTTCTTATCAACACCGTCGAAAGCGGAAACAGTCATGTTTCTGCGGGCGGGGGTGTAAGGCTTGAAAGTCTTAATAGCCATTTGCGTTTCTCTCCTTTATTGAGATTTGGTTTAGACCATACCCTCGAAGAACTCGATGGTCTTGGAGTCGGCGGTCAGGGTGACGACAGCCTTCTTGTAGGCGGCCTGCTTGCCGGCGGGATAAGCGCCGGTGCGCTTGACCTTGCCCTGCATACGGACGGTGTTGACCTTCGCGACCTTCACACCGAAGATCTCTTCGATCGCGGCCTTGATCTCGGTCTTGTTGGCGTTCACGTCCACCATAAAAACGTACTTCTTGTCAACGACAGACTCCATGGACTGCTCGGTGATGACAGGTCTTCTGATGATATCGTAAGCGTTCATTATGCGAATACCTCCTCAATCGTGGCCAGAGCAGCCTTGTCAACGACCAGCTTGGTGGCGTTCAGCACGTCGTAAACGTTCAGCACGCCGGCGAAGGTGACTTCGCAGCCGGGGATGTTGCGGCCGGACTTTACCACGTTCTGGTCGGCGGCGGCAGTGACGACCAGAGTCTTGCCTTCGCAGCCGACGGCCTTCAGGAACTTGGCAAACTCGGAGGTCTTGGGAGCGTCCATCTTGATGGCGTCGATGACCACGATATTTGCCTCGGAAGCCTTGGCGCTCAGGACGCTCTTCAGCGCCAGACGCTTGGCCTTCTTATTCAGGGTGTAGCTGTAGGAGCGGGGCTTGGGGGCAAACACGATGCCGCCGTGGGTCCACTGGGGAGCACGGGTGCTGCCCTGACGGGCCCGGCCGGTGCCCTTCTGACGCCAGGGCTTACGGCCGCCGCCGGAAACCTCAGCGCGGGTCAGAGCGCTCTGGGTGCCCTGGCGCTTGTTGGCCAGATGGTTCTTGACAACGTCATGAACCACAGACTCATTGGGGGTGATGCCGAAAACTGCTTCGGAGAGTTCGATCTCGCCAACCAGCTTGCCGGACATATCATAAACATTGGTCTTAAGCATGATTTAAGATCTCCTTTCCTTAGCCTCTTGCGGAAGCCTTCTGGGGATTTCTGCCGGAAGCCTTCTGCGGGTTCTTGCTGATGCCGAGCTCGACATTCTTGACCTTGTTGTTCTTGACAGTGTTGCGGATGTAGACCAGACCGCCCTTGGGGCCGGGGATGGCGCCGCGGATGACGATCATGTTCAGCTCTGCGTCCACCTTCACAACATCCAGGTTCTCGATGGTGACCTGCTCATTGCCCATCTGGCCGGCGCCGATCTTGCCGGGGAAGATACGGGACTGATGAGAAGATGCGCCCATAGAACCGGCATGACGGTGGACAGGGCCGCCGCCGTGGGTCATGGGGGTGCGGCCTGCGCCGTGGCGCTTCACAACGCCCTGGTAGCCATGGCCTTTGCTGATGCCGGTAACGTCGATCTTGTCGCCGGCAGCGAAGGTGTCAGCCTTGACTTCGTCGCCGACGTTCATGTCGGCAGCGCCGTCCAGCTTGAACTCCTTCAGATACTTCTTGGGGGCAACGCCGGCCTTCTTCAGGTGGCCTGCCTCCGGCTTGCTGAGCTTCTTCTCGGCGACGTCGCCAAAGCCCAGCTGGACGGCTACGTAGCCGTCGGTCTCAACGGTCTTCTTCTGGGTAACGACGCAGGGGCCTGCTTCCACGACGGTCACAGGAATCACCTTGCCGCTCTCATCGAAGATCTGGGTCATACCCACTTTTTTGCCGATGATTGCTTTCTGCATGGTTTGGTTTCTCCTTTTTTATAGGTTATTGGTCGGCAGCCCATTGGGAGGCCAGCCGACATGACCCGTCCGCCCGATGCCAGACAGTGCGGGCTGCCATAACTTTGCTTGCGCGCCGTTACAGCTTTATCTCAATCTCAACACCAGCGGGAAGATCCAGGCTCATCAGAGCTTCGACGGTCTTCTGGTTGGGGTTGAGGATATCGATCAGACGCTTGTGGGTTCTGCGCTCGAACTGCTCACGGGAGTCCTTGTACTTGTGGACAGCCCGAAGGATGGTGACGACTTCCTTCTTGGTGGGCAGCGGGATGGGGCCGGAAACCTGGGCGCCGTTGCGCTTTGCGGTCTCCACGATCTTTGCAGCGCTGGAGTCGATCAGCTGGTGATCGTAAGCCTTCAGCCGGATGCGGATCATCTGGTTTGCCATGTTTGTTTTCCTCCTTGAATTACGTACTCAGTTTGCGTAGTGTCTGGGTACGGTCGAACTACTATTGTCCGCGCCGCCGTGCGTATCATTCCGAGCCATGAAAAATGGCCGACCGGGGCCGACCCTTCTTCCGTTCCCGGCGATATACGCCAGCGCTTCCAGAAGCAGTTCAGCCGCCCGATGACCGGACATACTCCGCGGAAGTTACCGTTTTTCAACGCAATCTCCCGCATCATCGCAGTGCACGCGCAGAATCTCCCTACACGCGCTCGATTATGATACCATCTGTTTCCCCATTTGTCAAGAACTTTTTCAGAATTTTTCACGAAGTTTTGCATTTATTTTCGGTAAAAACAGAGAATTCTCCTGTCTCTCACCAGGGTTCTTATAATGACACGGTTTTTGTTGCAATTCGGAGGAATCCATATTAAAATGAAGTGACGGGGGGATGAATATGATAACATACGACCGTCTGTGGCAGACCATGAAGCAGCAAGGCGTTTCCCAGTATGATCTTTACACTCATTATAATGTAAACCGCTCCCAGCTCAACCGGCTCCGGCACAATGAGAACGTGGAGGTCAACACCATTGACAAGCTCTGCAACATCCTGCAATGTCGCGTCGAGGACATTATGGAGCATTTCCCAGACGATAACCGGTTCTGAATTTGCAAAGAACTTCTTGCCATTTGATGGGTGATCGTAAAATAGTGAATGGAGCGTATCGGCACAGATACGCTCCATTTCTCATACATATAACGGGGTACAACCCCTTGGCTCTCCCTCTGGGAGAGCTGTCACCGCAGGTGACTGAGAGGGCATTGCGCCCTGGTTTCCCCTCTCCGTCCTCGCTTCGCTCGGCCACCTCTCCCATAGGGAGAGGCAAGGGGTGCTGCGCTTCTTATTATTTCAGCTCCCAGGCTTTAACCTGACTCGCCTTTTCGTACAGCTTCAGGTAGCTTTCATACCGGGTCTTTTCGATCTTCCCCTCCTCGCAGGCTTCCCGGACGGCGCAGCCCGGCTCCTTGCGGTGGGTGCAGTCGTCAAAGCGGCACTTCCCCAGGTATTCTCCAAAATCCGCGAAGGCATATTGCAGATTCTCCTTGAGAATCACGTCCATTTCGTCGGTGTCGAAGGAGGAAAAACCGGGGGTGTCCATGACGAAGGTGTCGTCCCCCAGACTGTACAGCTCCACGTGCCGGGTGGTGTGCCGTCCGCGGCCGAGCTTTTCGGAAACCTCGCCGGTGGAGAGGTTCAGCTCCGGCGCCAGACGGTTGAGAATGCTGCTCTTGCCCACGCCGGAATTTCCGGTGAAGGCCACCAGCTTGCCTTTGATCAGTGTCCGCAGCGCCTCCACACCGCCGCCGGTCTCGGCGCTGGTGCAGATGACGGGGAAACCGGCGTTCCGGTAGATACGCACCAAGTCCACCGCCGGGTCAAGGTCGCACTTGTTGACGCACAGGTAAACCGGCACCTCCTGATCTCCCGCAATGGCCGCCACCCGGTCAATGAGAAACGGCTCCGTCACCGGGTTGACGTTGGCCGCGAATACCACCAGCGCGTCAACGTTGGCGACGGCAGGGCGGACGAAGCAGTTGCGCCGGGGCAGCACCTTTTCCACCATGCCCTTCCCCCGCTCCACGGTGATGCTGACCATGTCGCCGGTAAGGGGCGTGCAGTTTTCCTTTCGCAGAATGCCCCGGGCGCGGCAGGTGATCACCGAGCCCCCCGTCTGCACGTCATAAAATCCGCTGATGGAACGGACGATCCGCCCGGTATGCTGTTTTTCCATACTCAATTGAACGGCACTTCCTTGGACTGGTAGAATTCTCCGTCGATGTAAATGTCATAGGTCTGGGTTCCGGTGCCTGTCAGGTCGCAGACAAAGCTGGATGTCCCCGGCACGATCTCCCGGGACTCGATGACCTCCTTGCCGTTCAGGAAAATGCTCAGAATGTACGGCTCATCCCGTTCCGGCAGGGAGAACTGCACCCCGATGGTCACCGGCTCGTTGGGATCTTTGGGGGTCGTTGCCTGAGTGGGGCCGGTGGTTTCCTCCGGTCCCTTGGAGATTTGCAGAACGATCTCCGTGTTGACGTCGATCTCCTCGTTCTTCGCCGCGGACTGGTGAATGACCTCGCCCTTGGGCTTCAGGCTCTCCACTTCCTCGGTTCTGACGTTGGTAAAGCCCGCCTGCCCCAGCAGCTCCTTGGCCTTGTCCACATCCAGCCCCATCACGTTGAGCATCTTCGCCGTGATCACATCCGGGCCGGTGCTGACATAGACGTACACCGTCTGTCCCGCCGTCATTTCCGTACCGGCGGACGGCTCCGTGCGGATGACCTGCCCCACCTCGTATACGTAGCTGATCTCGTTGCGGGTAATGGGCTCAAAGCCCTGCCCCAGCAGGATGGACTTGGCTTCCTCCGCGCTGGTGCCTACGAAATTATCCATGGTCTTGGCTTCCGGCCGCTGCCCCAGGCTGACGGTGAGCCAAAGCTCCGAGCCTTTGACCACCTTGCTGCCGCCGGAGGGTTCCGTGTGAAGGATTTCCCCCTTCGGCCGGGTGTCGTCGTACTGCTGCTGGAGCTTGATGGTAAAATCCGGATACTGGGACGCCAGGCTTTCGTCGTAAACGCTTCCCTCCAGATAGGGGACGTCCACCAGCGCCTTCTCCTTGCTCAGCAGGGCGCCGTTGAACAGGGCGATCAGGAAAATGAAAATCGCAATCACCGCCACGGCGCTGCACACCACGATGGCCGTGGTGGCGACCCGGCTGCGCTCCTCCTTGCGTTCCTCCTTGTGCTGCTGCTGCTGCGCCTGACGGCGCTGCTGAGCGCGGCGGATGGACTCGTTGTCCCGCCCCGCCTGGGCGTTCTGGTGCAGGTGGATGCTGTCCGAGGATGTCCGGGCGGGAGCCGTCCCGGTCTTGGCCTGCACCTTTTTCTCCGCCGTGGTCATGCCGCGGGAAAGATTGGGCAGCACCCGGGTGGCGTCGTCCACAATGCTGTGGTAATCGAAGATCATGTCCGGGTTCTGCCGGAATTCCTCCATATCGTGGAGCATTTCCGTGGCGGAGACGTAACGGTCGTTTACCTCCAGCGCCATGCCCTTCATGATGATCTGCTCCAGGCCCCGGGGAATGTTGGGGTTCAGGGTGGAGGGCAGCGGCGCGCCGCCGTTGATATGCTGGATGGCCACCGCCACGGGAGATTCGCCGTCGTAGGGCGGCCGGCCGGTCATCATTTCATACATGACCACGGCCAGAGAATAAATGTCGGAACGGTTGTCGGTATGTCCGCCCTTGGCCTGCTCCGGGGAGATGTAGTGGACGCTGCCCAACGCTTCCTTTGTCAAGGTGTTGCTCTTGCTCATGACCCGGGCAATGCCGAAGTCCATCACCTTGACGGAGCCGTTTTTCAGCACCATGACGTTATGGGGCTTGATGTCCCGGTGGATGATCCCCCGGCTGTGGGCGTGCTCCAATCCTTTGGCGATCTGCATGGCAAAATGCAGCGTCTCCTTCCAGTTGAGCACCCCTTTTTTCTCCATGTACTGCTTGAGGGAAATGCCGTCGATCAGCTCCATGACGATATAATTGGCGCTGTCGGAGGCGGAAACGTCGTAGACCTGCACGATGTTGGGATGGCTCAGCATGGCCACGGCTTCGCCCTCGGCGCGGAACCGGCGGCGGAATTCCTCATCCCGTGCGAATTCATCCTTGAGTATTTTGACGGCTACCAACCGGTTCAGCCGGTGGTCACGCGCCTTATAGACGACGGCCATGCCGCCGGTACCGATGATCTCCAGAATTTCGTACCGGTCGTCCAAGAGCCGTCCAATATATTGATCCATATTCAGAAATTGCTCCTTTCGCGGTACTCAAATGGCAATCAGCACGCTGGTGACATTGTCCGGCGCGCCCCGGTTTTTGGCGATGTTTAATAGACGCTTGCAGCAATTCTGCTTGTACACGCCGTGGACGACCTCGAAAAGGATTTCCTGATCGTCCAGAAGATTACTCAGTCCGTCGCTGCACAGCAGCAGATAGTCGCCCTTACCCACGTCCAGATGGAAGATGTCGCACAGCACAGTTGTCTCCGTTCCGATGGCACGGGTGATGAAGTTCTTGCCGGGATAGCTTTTCGCCACCTCCGGAGTCAGCTCTCCCCTGTCCACCATCATCTGCACCAGAGAGTGATCCTTGGTCACCTGACGGATGCCGCTTTTGCCCACGTGATAGGCGCGGCTGTCCCCCACGTTAACTACGGTCGCCTTCCGGCCACGCACCATCACCGCCACCAGCGTGGTGCCCATGCCGTCGAATTCCTCGAACTGCCGGGACTGGTCATACACGGTGAAGTTCGCCAGCTTCACAGCGCTGCGGAGCATCTGGTCAACCTTGTCCTGCTCCATAACAGGCTTCCAGCAGCGGCGGACTTCCTCCACGAACACGTCCACCGCCAGAGAACTGGCAATGTTTCCGGATTTGGCGCCGCCCATGCCGTCGCAGACGATGCACAGCAGGTTGCCGCGGTCAAGCTGTTCAATTCTGTAGGAATCCTGATTCTGTTTCCGGACACAACCGGGATCGGTCAATCCCCAGCTCTGCATAGGCTCGCGCCCCCTTTTCTCTATCGCTTCTCTTTGCTTTGATTGTACTTTCGTCTCAGCTGCCCGCAGGAGGCGTCGATGTCGCCGCCCAGGGTTCTGCGGACGGTGGCAGTGACGCCGCCGTCTTCCAGCGTTTTCTGGAACGCCGCCACTGCCGCCCGGGTGCTGGGCTTCAGGGGGCTTTCCTCCACATGGTTTAAGGGGATCAGATTGAAGTGGGCAGGCAGCCCCTTCAAGCGCCGGAGCAGCTCTTTCGCGTCCTCCGGGCGGTCGTTGACACCGTCGATCATGGCATACTCAAAAGAAATCCGCCGGGAGGTCGCCTGATAATACCGGCGGCAGGCCGCCAGCAGTTCCTCGCTGGGATAGGCTTTGTTCACCGGCATGATCCGGTCCCGCACCTCGTCGTTGGGCGCGTGGAGGGAAACCGACAGCGTCAGCTGCAGTTTCCGCTTCGCCAACTCGTCGATCTTCGGCACCAGCCCGCAGGTACTGAGACTGATATGCCGCATGGAAATGTTCATGCCCTCCGGGCTGTTCACCAGCTCCAGAAAGCGCATCACATTGTCAAAATTGTCCAGCGGCTCGCCAATGCCCATCAGCACGATGTGGGAAATGGGCAGGCCGGAGTCCACCTGCGTGAACAGCACCTCGTCCAGCATTTCATAGGGTTCCAGCCGCCGCACCAGTCCGCCGATGGTGGAGGCGCAGAAGGCGCACCCCATGCGGCAGCCCACCTCCGTGGAAATGCACACGGTGTTCCCGTAGTGATAGCGCATCAGCACCGTCTCCACGCAGTTGCCGTCGGACAGTTCCCAGAGGTATTTGATCGTGCCGTCCCGGGTGGATTCCTGCCTGCGCACCACCTTGGGGACGCAGATGGGATATTCCCGCGCCAGCGTGTCCCGGAGGGACTTGGGCAGGTTCGTCATTTCGTCATAGGCGCGGACGCCCCTGTGCAGCCAGGTGTAGACCTGCTTGGCGCGGAACGCAGGCTGCCCCAGCTCTTTCAGAACCGCCGTCAACTCCGGCAGGGTCATGGATTTCAGATTCATGCTTTTCTCCGCAGACGGCAGATAAAGAAGCCGTCGGTATCATACTCGCCGGGGATCAGGGTGAGCATCCCGGTTTCGTTTTTGGGAAATACATCCGGCAGCGGCAGCGGTTCCGTCGTGAATTCGCCATGCGCTGCAAGGAATGCGGAAACCACGTCATCGTTTTCCCGCTTCAGCACGGTGCAGGTGGAATACAGCAGCGTGCCGCCGGGTCTGACATAGGACGCCTGAGTCTCCAGAATTTTCAACTGCAAGGCCGGAAGGTCTTCCAGCTCTTTCAGGTTTTTGTATCGGATATCCGGCTTTTTCCGGATGATGCCCAGACCGGAGCAGGGCACGTCAGCAATCACGGTGTCCATGGCGCCGACCCACTCCGGCACAACCTGGGATGCGTCCTGTTGGCGCGCCGTAATGTTCGTCAGTCCCAGACGCGCCGCACCGTTTTCGATCAGGGCAGTCTTGTGAGGGTAAATATCACAGGAGACGATGCTTCCCTTACCGCCCATGGCAATGGCCGCGGCGAAGCTCTTGCCCCCCGGTGCCGCACAGCAGTCCAGCACGTTTCCGCCGGATTCCGGCAGCCCCGCGCACAGAACGCTGAGCTTCGCCGCCGGGTCCTGCACATAGAACAGCCCTTCCCGAAACGCCGGCAGCTGCTCTAAGCTTCCCGTGCCGGACAGCACCAGACAGTCCGCCATCCACTCGTGAGGTTTGACGCAGACGTGTTCCGCCGTCAGCCGCTCGGCCAGTTTCTCCGCAGATATCCGGAGGGTGTTCACCTGCACCACCGTCCGGGGTGCGGCATTGTCGGCAATGAGCATGGGTTCCAGCTTTCCCTTGGGCAGGTTGGCCTTTAGCAGGGAGATCAGCTCGTCCGGGTGGCTGTAGCGGTCGGCATAGGACACCGGCTCCTGCAAGGTTCCCTTTGTCGCCGCCGCCTTGCGCAGAACGGCATTCACCAGCGCCCCGGCCTTCGGATTTTTGCAATATTTTTTTGCCAGCGTCACCGATTCATTCACGGCGGCGCTTTCTGGGACCTTGTCCAGCTCATAAATCTGGTACAGCCCCAGATGGAGGATGTCCCGCACCACGGGATGGAGGTCTTTCAGCCGCCCCGTCAGGAGCTGCTTCAGGTAAAAATCCAGCTTGTTCCGGTTTTGCAGGACGCCGTAGCACAGCCGCGTAGCCAGCGCCGCGTCCCTTGGGGACAGGCGGTCCCGGGCAATATATTCTTTCAGCGCCCCGTTCGGCCATGCGCCGCTTTTACGGCAGGCGATCAGCGCGTTCAGCGCCGTTTCTCTCGCGCCCATCAGCGCTCCAAGGGATGACCCCGGAAATAATCGGGCGCCGCCATGCGCTTGCCGCCCTCGGCTTGCAGGGAAATGATCTCCACCGCGCCTTCGCCACAGGCGATGCGCAGTCCGGTCTTCGTCAGGCCCAGAATCTCGCCGGGCTTGCCGCTGCCCTCCACTACCCGTGTAGCGTGGACTTTGAAGGTCTTGCCCTGCAATTCCATGGTCGCCACCGGCCAGGGGTGCAGCCCCCGGACGTGGTTATGCACCTGCTGCGCCGTCTTCGTCCAATCGATGGGGCACATGGACTTGTCCAGCATGGGAGCATAGCTGACCCCCGACGCATCCTGAGGCGTGGCAGGCACCTTCCCGCTTTCAAACCGGGTCAGGGTCCTGCTCAGCAGTTCCGCGCCCAGCACCGCCAGATGCTCCAGCAGCTCCCCCGCCGTTTCGTTTTCGCCGATGGGTGTCTTGGAAATGTCAATGATATCCCCGGCGTCCATTTCCCGGGTCAGGTACATAGCGGTAACGCCGGTCTCCGTCAGGCCGTCCAGCACCGCCCACTGATAGGGGGCGGAACCGCGGTACTTTGGCAGCAGGCTGGCGTGGATGTTGATGCAGCCGTATTTCGGCACGTCCAGCACCTTCTGGGGCAGGATGCGCCCGTAGGCCACCACGGCGCAGATATCCGGCTGCAAGGCGCGGAGCTGCTCCACCGTCTCTTCCTCCCGGAAATTTTCCGGCTGGAATACGGGGATTCCGGCAGCCACCGCCACCTCCTTCACCGGGGACGCCACCAGCTTCATGCCCCGTCCCTTGGGGCGGTCAGGCTGTGTGTAGACGCCCACCACGTCGAAGCCGTCGGCCAGAATTTTTTTCAGGCAGGTCGCCGCGATGTCCGGCGTACCCATAAACACAACACGCAAGGATGATCCCTCCGTTACTTTTCTTGCTCCAGTTCTTCCTCCGTCAGGAACCGCTCCATGACCTCGGTGTAGACGATGCCGTCCAGATGATCCAGCTCATGGCAGAAGCACCGGGCGATCAGTTCCTCGCCCTCAGCCTCGAACCACTCACCGTTCCGGTCCTGCGCGCGAACCTTGGCATAGTTGGGGCGCTTCACCAGACCGTACTTGCCCGGAACGCTGAGGCACCCCTCCGCGCCGCACTGCTCACCGCTGGTCTCCACCAGCTCCGGATTCACCAGCTCCAGAATTTCCTCGCCGGTATCCACGATCACCACCCGGCGCAGAATGCCCACCTGAGGGGCAGCCAATCCCACGCCGTTGGCTTCGGCAAGGGTATCGGCCATGTCGTTCAGCAGTTTGTGCAGCCGCCAGTCGAATTTCTCCACCGGACGGCATACCTTGTGCAGCGCCGGGTCTTTGTCTGTCAGAATTTTGCGCAGTCCCATGATATTACCTCGTTTCTCTTATGGTAAACGGGTTGCCGGTCAGTCGAATCCGTTCACATCAATGTAGGCGCTGACACCCCGGTTTGCCTTGTCCTTTCCGAACTCCCGGAGAAGATAGGAAAGCAGCTGGCGCATTGTCCGGGTCAGGCGGCAGCGCAGGGTCAGCTGGTAGCGGAAATGGTAGTTGACCTTCGGCACGGCGCAGGGCGCAGGCCCCAGCACCGCGCAGCGTTCCTCCCGGTAGGCTTCCTGACGCAGACACGCGATCAGGCTGTCCCGGAATTTTGCCGCGCCCCGAAGCACCGCCGTTTCCTCCCGTCCCGTCACCACCACGGCGGCGAGATCGCCGAAGGGCGGCGCGTTCTGTACCCGGCGCAGCTGAATCTCCAGATCGTAAAATCCGTCGTAATCCTGCTCCGCCGCGTACCGGATGACCTGATGGTCGGGCACCATCGTCTGAATGATAGCCTTTCCGGGGCTGTCCCCCCGGCCGGCTCTGCCCACCACCTGAGTGAGCATATTGAAGGTGGTCTCCCCCGCCAGATACCCGCCGGTGTACAGGCTCAGATCGGCGTCCAGCACGCCCACCAGCGTGACGTTGGGGAGGTTCAACCCCTTGGCCACCATCTGGGTGCCAAGAAGCACGGGAACGTTCTCCTTTTGGAAGTGTTCCAGAATTTTTTCGTGTGTATTCACGGCGCTTACCGTGTCAGCGTCCATCCGGTCGGTCTCCATGTCGGGAAAGAGGAATTCCAGCTCCTCCTGCACCTTCTGGGTACCGGTGCCAATGGTTTTCAGCGGCCCGCCGCACGCCGGGCAGCGCTCCGGCACCGGCTGGGAAAAGCCGCAGTAGTGGCACATCAGCCGGTTGTTGGCGCTGTGATAGGTCAGGCGGACGCTGCACCGGGGACATTCCGGCGCTTTCCGGCAGTCCACACACACCAGCGCCCGGCTGTTTCCCCGGCGGTTGAGCAGCAGAATCGTCTGCTTTCCCGCGTCCCGGTTGTCGGACAGCGCTTCCCGCAGAGGGATGCTCAGGGAAAGATCGTTTCCCAGCTTCAGCTCCTCCCGCATGTCCACGATGTCCACGACGGGCAGCTTCCGTCCGCCATAGCGTTCCGCCATAGTGTACAGGCTGTAAGCGCCGGTCTTCGCCCGGTACATGCTTTCCACGGAGGGCGTCGCGGAGCCGAGCAGCACCAGTGCGCCTTCCTTCGCGCCCCGCCAGATGGCAACCTCTTTGGCGCTGTAGCGGGGGGAGTTTTCGGATTTATAGGAATGCTCCTGTTCCTCGTCCAGAATGATCAGGCCGGGGGTGCAGGGGGCAAATACTGCCGAGCGGGTTCCCACGACCACTTTCGCGTCGCCGCTTCGGACGCGCTTCCACTGGTCGTACCGTTCCCCCGCCCCAAGGCTGCTGTGCAGCACCGCCACCTGAGCGCCGAAATAGGCCGTCATCAGCCCCAGCAGCTGGGGCGTCAGGGCGATTTCCGGCACCAGAAGCAGGGCGCTTCTGCCCGTTTCCAGACAGGTTTGGATGAGTTTGATATAGACGGAAGTCTTTCCCGAGCCGGTCACGCCCCGAAGAAGCGCGACGCCCGGATTTTCCTGCGTCATTTGCTTCGCAAGTCCGTCATAGCAGCGCTGCTGGTCGGGGCTGAGCACCAGCGGCCCATTTAGCTTTGCCGGACGGATTTCCCGGCATCGAAGAACCGGCTGCTCGGTCAGCGTCAGATACCCCAGTTTTTCCAGCCGGTTCACCGTCGCGGTAGAAGCGCCGGTAAAATAGCACAGCTCCTTCACGGACACGCTGCCCACGCCGCACATCAGCTCCAGCACATTTTTCTGCATGGCAGCGGATTTGGGGCGGTGAGAGGCGTACTCCATGGCTTCCTCGGTGGAAACCGCCAGAGCGGCGATTTTCTCCGTCTTGTCATTGGCGCGGCGCAGATATTCCGTTTCGGCGGATATCCACTTTTTCCGCGCAAGATACGCGATCACGCCGGAAAGGGTTTCCTCGTCGGGAATCAGAGCGCGCAGAGCAGACTCCTCTGCCTGACCGCCCAGATTTTCCAGCAGCGCAAGCACCTCCGCCGCGCCATCTTTCCGGATGGTCTTTTCCTTCCAGGAGCGGTCGTCGGTGAGGGAAATCCGTTCCCGCGCCTGAAACCACAGCCCCGCCGGGAGCATGACCCGGAGGCACTCATAGAAGGTGCAGAAATACCGCTCCCGCAAAAATGCCGCCAGCCGCAGTTGATGTTCCGACAGAATCGGCGCTTCGTCCAGACACCGCTCCACGGCTTTCAGCTTTTCCTCATTGCCTGTCTCCACGGTGAGGACGACGCCCTCGGTGCGCTTGTTGGCGCGGCCGAAGGGCAGCTGCACCCGCTGGCCGGGCTGCAGGGTCATCCCCTCGGGGATTTTGTAGGAATAGGGCTTGTCAATGGCATAGGTCGCGGCGGAAACCGCGATTTTTGCAATCATCCCTCACCCCATCCTTTCCGGCTGCTTTTCCGGAGGGTGTTCGCATCCCCCGGAAAAGCATCATTTCATATACTCTTCCTTCACGGTAGCGGAAAGCTCGCCGTCCGCCACTTCCTCAATGGCCATGGTTACGGGCTTTTCCGGCAGATCTTCCTGAAACGCCTCGGCCTCAGCGGCGATCTGACGGGCGCGGTGCGCCACCAGATTCACCAGCAGATAACGGCTGTCCACTTTCTTCAGCAAATCAGCAACAGGGGGGTATAGCATAATTTCGTTCCTCCAATAAAGTAGCAATATATTCAGTCAGCCAGATTGGCAATGATTGTCAGAATTTCTTCGGCGCAGCGCTTCGCGTCGTCGTTAACGACGGTGTAATCGTACCAGCTTCGCTGCTCCATTTCCCATGACGCCCGTTCCAGACGCATTTTGATCTGTTCCTCCGAGGTATCGCCCCGGCTGCGCAGACGGCGCTCCAGCTCCTCCCGGGACGGCGGCATGATGAAGATCAGCACCGCGTCAGGGGCGGACTGCTTCACCTGCTTCGCGCCCATCGGCTCGATGTCCAGAAGCAGCAGTCCCTGCTCCATTTTTTCCTCCGCCTGAGCGCGGGGGGTGCCGTAATAGTTGCCCGCGTGGGCGTCGTATTCCAGAAACGCATTTTCCCGGATCATTTCCTCGAAGCGCGCCTTGGTCACGAAGTAGTAGTGTACCCCGTCCGTCTCCCCGGGCCGGGGCGCGCGGGTGGTGGCGGAGACGGAAAATTTCAGGTCGTCCCGGCCGGCCATCACCTGCTTCAGAACGGTGCTTTTCCCCACGCCGGAAGCGCCAGAGATCACAAACATTTTTCCCTTGCTCACGGCTCAATCCTCCTTTATTTCTTCTTCCGGTCTGTCCATCCACCGGGCATACAGCGTCTCGGTGGGGATGCCGGAGAGGATTACGTGATCGGTATCCATGAGAAGCACGGCCTTTGTCTTGCGCCCGTAGGATGCGTCAATGAGCATTCCCCGGTCTCTCGCCTCCTGAATCACCCGCTTGATGGGTGCGGAGTCCGGCGCTACAATGGCAAGCACCCGCCCCGCGGCAACCATGCTGCCAAAACCGATGTTCACAAGCTTCATAGCTACTCCTTACTCGATGTTCTGGGTCTGCTCCCGGATCTTTTCCAGCTCGGCCTTGATCTCCACCACGACCCGTGCCAGACGCACATCGGTGCACTTGGAGCCGATGGTGTTGGCCTCCCGGTTCATTTCCTGCAGCAGAAAGTCCAGCTTCCGTCCGACGGCGCCGCCGGTGGTGAGCATGTTGTTCATCTGCTCCAAGTGACTTCTTAAGCGGACGGTCTCTTCGTCCACCGCCACCTTGTCGGCGAAAATAGCGGCTTCCGTCAGGATGCGGCTTTCGTCAATGGCGGTGCTCGCCAGAACCTCTTTGATCTTATTTTCCAGACGGGTGCGGTAGTCCAGCACAGTCTGTGCGCCGCCCGCTTCCACCTGACTGACCAGCGACAGGATCGTCTGTCCCCGGCTGCGCAGATCGTTTTCCAGCGCCTTGCCCTCCGTGGTACGCATGGCGTCGAAGCCTGCCAGCGCCTTATTCACAACGGACAGCATATCGTCCAGCAGCTGCTGCTCGTCCACCTCCGGCTTCTCCACAGTAAACACATCCGGCATCCGGGACAGAAGCGACACGCTGATGTCCTCTTTCACGTCGAAATTTTCCGCCATCTGCTTCATAGCGGCCAGATACCCCGCCACCATGGATTCATTCAGGGTAACCTTTACGTCGGCGGCACCCTCGGAGCGGACGGACAGGAACACGTCCACCTTGCCCCGGGAGATGGTGTTCTTCACGGCCTGCTTCACCGCGTCCTCTCCAAAGGACAGGCTGCGGGGCAGCTTCACGGTGCAGTCCAGATAGCGGTTGTTGACGGAGCGCAGCTCCACCGTAAATTCTCTTCCATTCACGGTCTCCACGGCGCGGCCGTAGCCGGTCATACTTTTAACCAAACTCATTATCCCCTTTTTTCATGGCTTTTCTCATATTTTCCTTGCGAAAGCTGTGATCGTATAGTCAATATTGGCTTTTCTCACCACTTTGCGGTCGTACACCAGCACCAATGCGATGCCAAGCGCAAACCCAAGCCCCCCGACCGGTGCGCCGAAGCCCCCCAGCCGGAAGCCCAGATAGTACCCTGAGAAGAACAGCACCAGCGGCACAACATACAGTACCGCCGCCGCTTTCAGCACCGGGGCAGTCTCGGATTCCACCTTTACCAGCTCCCCCCGGCGCGCGCCGATGGGGTTCTTTGCCGTAAACGTCACCGTTTCCTTCGCCGCGCCGCAGCCGGAACATTTGTGGCAGTCGCCGGAACAGGCGCTTTCCCGGATACGGAACACCAGCGCCGTGCCGTCGTCATAGGTTTCCTTTACCCGGACGAGCTGTTCCATGCCGTCACCCCTTTACCGTTGCCGATACGGAATACGGGCCCATTACCGCGCCGACTGCCGTGAATTCCTCGCCGAAGGTGATGGACGCCTTGTAGGTGGCCGTTCCCGCCACGGCGTTGGAGAAATCCACCACGACCTTGATGTCGTCTCCCGTCAGCTGGCTGATCTGTCCGGCAGCGCCCCGCACCCGCACCGTCAGGCTGGCGTTGATGATCTCCACCTCCATGCCCTCCGGCACGTTGATGGCCTCAAAATTGTCTACGGTATATTCTCTGGTACTCAGGCCGGAGAACTGAATGCTCACCGTGGCCTCGTTCACGCCGGTCTGGTTGGTAATGCCGTCGGGCAGGTTGATGGTGTAGAGCATATTCTGGGATTTTTCCACCGACCGCAGGTCGATTTCGGCCAGGGTATAGCTGTCGCCCAGCTCTGCCAGCGCGGCGTCGCTGCCCGTGACCCGGATGGACGCAGGGTTGACCGTTATGGTGGTGTTTTCTTCCGTAGCACCGCCGCCGTAGGTGACCTGCGCCACCAGCTGCAGCTCCTTGATCCTCTGGATCTTCATGTCCAGATGGATTTCTTCCACATCCGTGGTGATCTCCGCCGCGTCCACGGGGTTGCCCTCCTCATCGCAGAGGGTATAGCGGTAGCTCTCGCTGATGGACTCCGACTGATCCGTCAAGTCCACCTCGATCACCGCCTGCCGGATTTTGTCGGCGACGGAGGCGGGGCCGATAACATTCACTGTGGAGTAGTCCAGCTGGACGTTTTCCGTGTCGTACAGATAATCCTCCGACCGGGTGCCGTCATATTGCACCACCACCGGCACATCCTTCACCCGGCGGTATTCCACATCTACATAAAAGTCGCTCTGGGACAGCGTCTCGAAGGCATTCTGCGCCACGTTTCCGGGGTAGGAAATGGTGTAGCGCAGATTGATCTTCTGCCCCGGCTCGGTGATCGCGGACAGGTTGGCCTTGACCGTAATATTGTTCTGGTTGACCTTGATCAGATCGCTTCTGGCGCCTGCCAGCTGTAACGACACCGTGGAGGAGGACGTGGAGGTACACATCAGCCCCCGCTCGTTCAGGACGCTCTCGCCCTCCAGCACCACCGGGATGTTGTAGTAAGTCTCCTCGGAATTGGGGCTGACGTAAGTGATGACGTACAGCCAAAGCCCGAAGGCGATGACGATGGACAGCAGAATGGAGCCAAGTCTATTTTTCATTGTCGTCCGTCTCCTTTCTGCGGGGCTGCAGCTTCTGCTTCAGCCGCAGACTCAAGTCCTGCTTCTCGTCCCCGTCGTTGGCAGGGCACAGTTCATTGTGCAGCAGCTTGTCCAGCGTCTGGGGCGCAAGGTGCCGCTTGAGCATTCCGCCCACCGCCACGGAAATGGTGCCGGTCTCCTCGGAGACGATCACCACCACCGCGTCGGAAGCCTCGCTCATGCCCACGCCGGCGCGATGCCGGGTGCCCAAGTCCGAGCTGAGACGGTTGCTGTCGGACAGGGGCAGCACACACCCCGCTGCGGCGACCCGGCCGTCCCGGATGATCATTGCGCCGTCGTGAAGGGGGGAATTCTTAAAGAAAATGTTCCGGATCAGCTGCTCGGAAACCTGACCGTCGATCTGGGTGCCGGTTTTGAAGTATTCCTCCAGCCGCTGCTCCCGGGCGAAGACGATCAGCGCGCCCACCTTTTCCCGCCCCATGGCCTCGCAGGCACGCACGGTCTGGGTGATGACCGCGTCCATCTCCTGCTGTACGGGCTTGTTGACGCCGAAGATACTCGTCAGCTTCACGCTGCCCAAATGATCCAGCATCCGCCGCAGCTCCGGCTGGAACAGGATCACCAGCGCCAGCAGTCCGATGGCCAGGAACTGGTTCATGATGAAGCCCACCGTGTACAGATGCAGGAAATCCGTCAGCCACGCGATGATCAGCACCGCGACCACGGCCTTGGCGATCCGGGTGGTGCTGGGTGTCTTGATCAGCGGAAGAATTTTATATATCAGAAACGCGACTACGGCGATATCCAGATAGTCTGACCACTGCATCCGCTGTATCTGATGCAGCAAATTCTGAATGCTCTCCATAAACGTTCTTACCCCTTTTATGTCAACTTTTGTATAGCGCATACTCCGCTATCGTAAATTTACTATTATCTGTTCTATTATAACGAATACCGGCGCTGATGGCAATAGCCAATCTGTAAAAAAATTGCGGCTAAACTCTGGGAAGTTTGGATACCGTTCGGAGAAACGCGTCGGTTTGGGCGTCGGATGCGTCGTGGCCAAAGCTGACCCGCACCGTCCCCGATTCCAGCGTCCCTGCGCTTTCGTGGGCAAAGGGGGCGCAGTGCAGACCCGCACGGACCGCAATGCCCTGCTTCGCCAGAAACGCCGCCGCTTCCTCACAGTCCATCGCCGGCCGGAAGGACACCGTCGATGCCTGATGCGCCCCGGCGAATACCTCCATTCCCAATTTCTGCAAGCCCTCGGCACACCGTTCCAGCTGCCGGTGCTCCCGGCGGAAAATGTTCTCCACACCTGTACGGCAGACAAACCGCAGTCCCTCCGTCAGTCCCGCGTAACCGGGTACGTTCAGCGTCCCCGCTTCCAGGCGGTCAGGCAGGTAATCCGGCATGGCCTGATTGACGGAGTCGCTGCCCGTCCCCCCGAACAGCAGAGGCTGGGCATCGCCGCCGCAGAGCAGCAGCCCCGTCCCCTGAGGCCCCAGCAGCCCCTTATGCCCCGGCATGGCGATAAAATCCGCCCCCAGCGCCTGAAGATCCACGGGCAGCGCCCCGGCGGACTGGGCGGCGTCGATGATGAACGGCACCCGCCATTTCCGGCACATCTCCGCCAGCTGCTCCACGGGCAGAATATAGCCGAACACGTTGGAAACGTGGGTAAATACCGCCGCGTCCGCCCCCTGCTTCAGTTCCCGCCCGAAGCGGGAAATGGTGTCCTCCCAGTCAAACAGCCGCCGCCCCGCCACCCGGATATCCGCCCCCAGCGCATGAAGGGGGCGGGTCACGGCGTTGTGCTCGAACCCGGACACGATCACCCGTCCCCCCGGCTTCACGATGGAGCGGATGGCAATGTTCAGTCCATGGGTGCAGCTGGTGGTCAGCGCGACCTGCTCCGGTCGGCAGTGGAACAGCTCCGCGGCGGCTTCCCGGCAGGCATACACCGTCTCCGACGCTTCCATTGCCGCGCTGTAGCCGCCCCGCCCCGGATTCGCGCAGGTGTACATCGCCCGCTCCACTGCCCGGTACACCCCCGGCGGCTTGCGGAAGGAGGTGGCACCGTTGTCCAGATAGATCATACCGTCAGCTCCTCCAGATTTCCGTCCGGGCGCTGGGCATAAATTTTGCGCAAGGGGACGCCGTTCTCCCGCAGAAGCTCCACCACCGGGATGATGTCTTCCGTTTTGATCCGCAGACTGTAGCCGCAGCCCTGCTGCTCCATCCACTTGGGCGTCCGCTGGAGGACGCAGCGGTGGTTGTTCCGGTTTAGCAGCCGCTCGCCCCGCTGGGCGAACGTCACCGAGCGGAACGTAATGATAAAGATTCTCATAACGCAAAACCTCCCGGCACAATCTATGCCCGGGAGGTCGAAACCGTGCGTATTCCGGCGGCGAAAACGGGGCAGCCACGCAAGCAGCTGCCCCGCAAGATTATGGTTTGCTTTCGTTTTCCAGCGTGATGGTCGTAACGTAGTCCGGATTCGGGACGTAAAGGCGGTAGCTGGTTCCCGACAGCTCCATATAGTAATAGCTCCAGCCGGATTTGAATTTCAGTCCCACCGTGATGGACGGCTGATTCTGAGCGGCGGCGGGCAGGTTGTTCAGCACCAGACATTCCCCTTCCTCCGTGGTGTAGTCCCCCCGATCCGCGGGTTCATCCGCACCGTTCAGAAGGATGTGGTCGCCGACGTAGGGTTTCATCGGGATGGCCACGCAGCACGAGCCCGTTTCCCCGAGAATTTCCCAGAATTCTTCGTATTCCCCGTCGGTGAGAAGCGCGCGCAGTTGGTCGTCCATGTAGATCTGGGAATCCCTGCGCAGGTCGTATTTCTTTGCGTACTCGCTTCTTCCCGCCAGACGCTGGTCATACTCCTCCTGCGTCCAGACGCCCGCTTCCAGATACTGGTCGGCAGTGTCATCCGTCAGACCGTACCTCTCGCACCAGAACTGATTGTCGGGTCTTTGCAGGATTTCCTGCTTCAGCGTATCCTCCGGCGTAAACCCTACCACCGTTTCCCCAGGCATGACCCCGGACAGGTCGTAGCCCAGCGCAATGGATTTTCCGTCATAGTAGCTCTGAAACAGCGTGAACTTGGTGTAGTCCGCTTCGGCAAATTCGACGGTTTCCGGCGTCTGGGACTGGGTCGCACTCTGCGCCGCTTCCAGAACCGGCTCATCCCGCGGTGTCGCCTTGGGCTGTGCGGCCGCAAAAATATTGGGTATCCACCCCGCTGCCGCGGCGGTCACGGTGAGCAGACTAACGCAGATGGCCGCGGCCAGAATGTAGAGGATGGTTTTCCTCCCGGAAAAGTGCTTTTGTTTCATATCGGTTGCCTCCTGTGCGGCGGCGTCCACCATGTCCAGATACCTGTCATCCACGTACTCCAGTGCTCTGAAAAGGTTCTTTCCGTTCATACGTTGATCCCCTCCCTTTCCAGCTGCTTACGCAGCTTTTGCCGCAGACAGCTCAAGCGGTACTTCACGTTCCGTTCCGTCAGGCCGAGCTTGTCCGCGATTTCGCTAATCGCCATGCTGTAGTAATAGCGGCTCAGGAACACGGCGCAGTCCTTCTTATCCAGCTGGGACAGGAACCGGTTCACGCTTCCCGCGGCCAGCTTTGCATCCACGGCGGCCTCCACGTCGGAGCGGGGGTCTGGCAGACAGGCGTCCAACTCCGACAGCAGGGTGATCATATGCACATCTCTGCGTTTGGCTGTGATATAATCCAGCCGGTCAAAGGCCAGATTCCGGGCGATCCGGGACAGGAAATGCTTCAGCACTCTGGGAATTTCCGGTGGAATGGCATTCCACGCAGCCAGATACGTATCCGCCGCGATTTCCTCCGTATCCTCCCGGCAGCGCAGGATATTGTAGGCAATCCGATTTATGTAGCCGCCGTATTTCTTCGCCGTCTCGCCGATGGCCGCTTCCTGCCGGGACAGGTAAAGCGCGATGATCTGGGTATCTTCCATCAGGACACCTCCTTGTGATGTGTAAGGCCTTACACCGCTATAGTAGGAAAACCGCGGCCTATGGACAAAGTTTTTCCGAGATGCAGAGAAAAAAGGCGTGACCCGAAGGTCACGCCTTTTCAAGTTCATTGTCTAACGGGAAATTACTCGTCGATCTCGGTAACGACGCCGGAACCAACGGTACGGCCGCCTTCACGGATAGCGAAACGCAGGCCCTTCTCGATAGCGATGGGGGTGATCAGCTCAACGCTCATAACAACGTTGTCGCCGGGCATGCACATCTCAACGCCTTCGGGCAGGGAGATGATGCCGGTAACGTCGGTGGTACGGAAGTAGAACTGAGGACGATAGTTGTTGAAGAAGGGAGTATGACGGCCGCCCTCTTCCTTGGACAGGACGTAAACCTGACCCTTGAACTTGGTGTGGGGATGGATGGAGCCGGGCTTGCACAGAACCTGGCCTCTTTCGATGTTCTTCTTGTCGATACCACGCAGCAGAGCGCCGATGTTGTCGCCGGCTTCAGCGTAGTCCAGCAGCTTGTGGAACATCTCGATGTCGGTAACGACGGTAGCCAGCTTGTCCTCGCGCAGGCCGACAATCTCGACAGGCTCGTTCTTCTTGACAACGCCGCGCTCCACACGACCGGTAGCAACGGTGCCACGGCCGGAGATGGTGAAGACGTCCTCAACGGGCATCAGGAAGGGCAGGTTGTCGTTACGCTCGGGAGTGGGGATATACTCGTCAACAGCGTCCATCAGCTCCTTGATGCAGGCATACTCGGGAGCGTCGGGATCCTTGGACTCGGAAACCAGAGCGTTCAGAGCGGAACCCTTGATGATGGGGGTGTCGTCGCCGGGGAAGCCATACTCGTTCAGGGTCTCGCGGACTTCCATCTCGACCAGCTCCAGCAGCTCCTCGTCGTCAACCTGATCGCACTTGTTCAGGAACACAACGATATAGCGAACGCCGACCTGACGGGCCAGCAGCAGGTGCTCACGGGTCTGAGCCATGGGGCCGTCGGTAGCAGCGATAACCAGAATAGCGCCGTCCATCTGAGCAGCACCGGTGATCATGTTCTTGATATAGTCAGCGTGACCCGGGCAGTCAACGTGAGCGTAGTGACGCTTGTCGGTCTCGTACTCAACGTGAGCGGTGTTGATCGTGATACCACGAGCCTTCTCTTCGGGAGCCTTGTCGATGGAAGCGTAGTCCTCGAACTGAGCCTGACCCTTCATAGCCAGATACTTGGTGATAGCGGCGGTCAGAGTGGTCTTGCCGTGGTCAACATGGCCGATAGTGCCGATGTTAACATGGGGCTTATTTCTTTCAAACTTCTGCTTTGCCATTTGAAATATTCCTCCTGTTATAATTGTTGATTGAATTTAATAAACAACCTTAGTCTGGGTGCTTCCGCACATCGTATACATCATACAACACTTTGCGGGGAAACACAAGAAAAATTTTTGAAAATTTACGTCAATTTCCTTTGGAAATCAGTCCTTGCCCCGGGACTTGACAATTTCCTCGGTCTTGGACTTGGGCAGCTCGGCGTTGTGGCTGGGCTCCATGGAGTAGTTGCCGCGTCCCTGCGTCTTGCTGCGCAGGTCGGTGGCGTAGCCGAACATCTCCGCCAGAGGCACGTTGGCGTCGATCTGGACAGAACCGGTACGGGTGATCTGACCCAGAATGTTGCCGCGGCGGGCGGTGATATCGCCGATAACGGTACCCATATATTCGTCGGGCACATTGACGGAAACCTTCATGATGGGCTCCAGAATGACGGGGTCTGCCTTCTTGCAGGCTTCCTTGAACGCCATGGAACCGGCGATCTTAAAGGCCATTTCGGAGGAGTCGACCTCGTGGTAAGAGCCATCGTACAGGGTGACCTTCACGTCCACAACGGGGTAGCCGGCCAGAACGCCAGCCTCCATCGCGCCCTGAATACCGGCATCGACGGCGGGGATATACTCCTTGGGGATGGCGCCGCCAACAACGGCGTTGATGAACTCGTAACCCTTGCCGGGCTCGTTGGGCTCCACATGGATCTTGACGTGACCATACTGGCCTTTACCGCCGGACTGACGGGCGTACTTGGTCTCCTGATCCACAGCCTTGCGGATGGTCTCCTTGTAGGAAACCTGAGGAGCGCCCACGTTGGCCTCGACCTTGAACTCCCGCAGCAGGCGGTCAACAATGATCTCCAGATGCAGCTCGCCCATGCCGGCGATGATGGTCTGCCCGGTCTCCTTGTTGGTGTAGGTGCGGAAGGTGGGGTCTTCTTCAGCCAGCTTACTCAGGGCGATGCCCATCTTTTCCTGACCGGCCTTGGTCTTGGGCTCGATGGCGACCTCGATAACGGGCTCGGGGAAGACCATGGACTCCAGAATGATGGGGTGATCCTCGTCGCAGAGCGTGTCGCCGGTGGTGGTGTTCTTGACGCCGACCACGGCGGCGATGTCGCCGGCGTAGACCTTCTCAATGTCCTCACGGTGGTTGGCGTGCATCTGCAGGATACGACCCATACGCTCGTTAACGCCCTTGGTACAGTTCAGCACGGTGGTGCCCTTCTCCAGCGTACCGGAGTACACGCGGAAGTAGCACAGCTTGCCCACGTAGGGGTCGGTAGCGATCTTGAAGGCCAGAGCGGAGAAGGGTGCATCGTCGGAAGCGGGACGGAAATCCTCTTCCTCGGTCTCGGGGTTGATGCCCCGGATGCCCTTCTTGTCCAGGGGGCTGGGCATATAGTCCACGACTGCATCCAGCAACTCCTGAACGCCCTTGTTCTTGTAGGACGTACCGCAGACGATAGGCACCATCTCGTTGTCGATGGTGGCTTTGCGGATGACGGCCTTGATCTTCTCGACGGGGATTTCCTCGCCTTCCAGGTACATCATGGCCAGGTCGTCGTCCAGCGCGGTGACCGCATCCATCAGCTTCTCGTGGTACTCCTCGCAGATATCCACCATGTCTTCAGGGATATCCTCGACGCGGACGTCCTTGCCCAGCTCATCGTAGAAGACGTTGGCTTTCATGGTGAGCAGGTCTACGTTGCCCTTGAAGAAGGTCTCGCTGCCGATGGGCAGCTGGATGGGCACGGCATTGCACTTCAGGCGCTCGTGAATCATGTCCAGAACGCGGAAGAAGTCGGCGCCCATGATATCCATCTTGTTGACGTAGATCATGCGGGGAACCTTGTACTCGTCAGCCTGACGCCAAACGGTCTCAGTCTGGGGTTCCACACCGCCCTTGGCGCACAGAACGGTCACGGCGCCGTCCAGAACACGCAGGGAACGCTCCACCTCAACGGTGAAGTCCACGTGACCCGGGGTGTCGATGATGTTCAGCCGGCAGCCCTTCCAGAAGCAAGTAGTTGCAGCGGAAGTGATGGTGATGCCGCGCTCCTGCTCCTGTGCCATCCAGTCCATGGTGGCGGAGCCGTCGTGGGTCTCACCGATCTTGTAGTTCTTACCGGTGTAGAACAGGATACGCTCGGTGGTGGTGGTTTTGCCGGCATCAATGTGTGCCATGATGCCGAAGTTTCTTGTATTCTCCAGAGAATACTGTCTAGGCATTGGTTTTCTCCTTTATTACCAGCGGAAATGGGCGAAGGCCTTGTTGGCTTCAGCCATCTTGTGGACGTCCTCACGCTTCTTAACGGAGGCGCCGGTATTGTTGGCGGCATCCATGATCTCGGCAGCCAGACGCTCCTTCATGGTGTTCTCGCTGCGGGCGCGGCTGTAGTTGGTGATCCAGCGCAGCCCCAAGGTCTGACGGCGGTCAGGGCGAACTTCGATAGGCACCTGATAGGTAGCGCCGCCGACACGGCGAGCCTTCAGCTCCACGGCGGGCATAATGTTTTCCATTGCCTGCTGGAACACTTCCAGGCCATTCTTGCCGGTCTTGTTCTCGACAATTTCAAATGCACCATACACGACCTTCTGGGCAACACCCTTCTTGCCGTCCAGCATGATGCTGTTGATGAGCTTGGTAACCAGAACGGAATTGTAATTGGGATCCGGAAGGACCTCTCTCTTGGGAACATTACCTCTTCTGGGCACTTTGCTTCCCTCCTTCATAATATAATGATTTCATCGGTACTCGAAAGTGTGACTTTCGTTGTGCCTGGCCAGAGGTTTCATGGGAAGCCCCGACGGGATTCCCCTCAGAGCTTCGATCTATATAAAACCATCTTGGCAAGGCGAAGCCTTGCGAACGGGCTTGGAAAAGTCAAATTGGATCGGCGGAAAGAAAATTACTTCTTCTTACCGGCCTTGGGGCGCTTCGCGCCGTACTTGGAGCGGGACTGCATCCGGTTCTGCACGCCCTGGGTATCCAGAGTGCCGCGGATGATGTGGTAACGAACGCCGGGCAGGTCCTTGACACGGCCGCCGCGGATCAGCACCACGGAGTGCTCCTGCAGGTTATGGCCGACACCGGGAATGTAAGCGGAAACTTCCATACCGTTGGTCAGACGCACACGGGCGATCTTACGCAGAGCGGAGTTCGGCTTTTTGGGGGTGGTGGTACGAACAGCAGTGCACACGCCGCGCTTCTGGGGGGAAGGCAGATTCGTCGCCTTGTTCTCCAGAGTGTTCAGACCTCTCTGCAGAGCAGGAGCGGTGGACTTGTAGGTAGCCTGCTGACGGCCATTTCTTACGAGCTGATTAAAAGTAGGCATCTATTTTCTCCTTTCTTTTGTTCTCGCCATTTTGGCGGGTCTTATATTCTACGGACGGTCGTCCGATAGAACCAGAATCAATCCACGACGGCGGCAGCCGCCGCGCCCACCTCGATGCCGCAGGCACGGCCAAGCTCGGCCATACTGGGGACCCAGGCAGTCTGGACTTCCTTCGACCGGCACAGCAGCACGATGGGCTCTATGACGGCAGGATCGGCATTTTCAGCCAGAAAAACATACCTGGCGCGGCCTGCCTCCACAGCTTTTTTCAGCTGCTTCGCGCCGACCACCGTCTTAACGACGGTAAGGTCTGGCACATTGCCGCACTCGGGTATTCTACTTTCCTTTCTTGTATCCATACAAGATGATATTATACGCATTTTTTCAGGATTGTCAACAAATTTTCCAGATTTTTTTCGTTGTCCCTTTTCTGCAAATTGGTGAATCCGCTCATTTTATCGCAATTTGCGGTTTACCGCTTGCAATTCCCCCACCGTCTTATTACAATTGCATCAAAATTGCGTCAGAGGTGAGCCAATATGAAAGATGATTTCCCCCGGTATACGCTGCGCATTTCTCAGATTCTGCTGGACAAGCTGGGATATATTGCCGAATACGAGGGTCGAACCAAAAATAAGGAAATTGAGCAGCTGATAAAGAAGCGCATTGCGGAATTTGAGGCCGAACATGGTATCATAGACGAAGCCGCCCTCGCATCCGACTGATGCGGGGGTCATTTTTATCATTTTCAATATTGCAAATCCGGCCGACGCCCTTTCGGGCAGCGGCCGGATTGTTTATTATCAGTTCAGTGCGTTCTCGATCATTTCCTCGGGGATTCTGGCCTCAGGGGTCGCGCCGGGCTGGTAGTCCCGGTAGGCCATCAGGCCCGAACCGGCGGGGATCAGCTTGCCGATCAGCACGTTCTCCTTCAGACCTACCAGATGGTCTACCTTGCCCTTGATGGCAGCATCGGTAAGCACCTTGGTCGTCTCCTGGAAGGAGGCGGCGGACAGGAAGGAGTCGGTGGCCAGAGCGGCCTTGGTGATGCCCAGCAGCATGGCGCTGGCAGTGGCGGGACGCAGCTCGGTCTCGCCGGCGTCAATGCGGCGCTGAATTTCGGCGTTGGCATCCTCGAACTCGAAGTTGTCGATGGCGCTGCCGGTGAGCAGCGCGGTATCGCCGGGATCTTCCACACGCACCTTGCGCATCATCTGACGGATGATGACCTCGATGTGCTTGTCGTTGATCTCAACGCCCTGCTGACGGTACACCGCCTGGACGGACTGCACCAGATAATCCTGCACAGCCTCCACGCCGGAGATACGCAGAACATCCTGCGGATACAGCGCGCCGTCGGTGATGGGCTGACCCTTTTCCACGACCTTGCCGTGGGCGACCTTCAGTCCCACGGAGTAAGGCACCTGATACACCTTCACCTCACCGTCGTCGGCGGTCACGGTGATGTTACGCAGGGCGGTGCGGTGGGTCTCGTCCACGCTCACTACGCCGGTAATCTCGGAGATCTGCGCCATCTTCTTGGGACGGCGGGCCTCAAACAGTTCTTCGACTCGAGGCAGACCCTGAGTGATATCGTCGCCCGCGACGCCGCCGGAGTGGAAGGTACGCATGGTCAGCTGGGTACCGGGTTCGCCGATGGACTGGGCGGCAATGATGCCGACGGCCTCACCCAGATCGACCTCCTTGGATGTGGCAAGGTTCATGCCGTAGCACTTGGCGCACACGCCCACACGGGCGCGGCAGCCCAGAATGGTGCGGATATAGATCTTGTTGATGCCGTGCTGCTCGAACTTCTCTGCGTCCTCGGGCATCATCATGACGTCCTTGGAGTGCAGCAGCTCGCCAGTCTGGGGATCGACCACATCGTGGACGGGATAACGGCCGCGGATGCGGTTGCCGAAGGTATCGATCACGTCGCCGTTCTTGTCGTACACCGCGCCGACCCAGATGCCGTTGGTGGTGCCGCAGTTGTGCTCCCGGATGATGACGTCCTGAGAAACGTCCACCATTCGACGGGTCAGGTAACCGGAGTCAGCGGTACGCAGAGCGGTATCGGTCATGCCCTTACGGGCGCCTCTGGAGGAGATGAAGTATTCCAGAACGGACAGACCTTCACGGAAGTTCGCCTTAACGGGAATCTCAATGGTACGGCCTGCGGTATCGGCCATCAGGCCACGCATACCGGCCAGCTGACGGATCTGTGCCATGGAACCACGGGCGCCGGAGTCGGCCATCATGTAGATGGGGTTGAACTCGTCCATGCTGCCCTGCAGGGCGTTGGTGACGTCCGCGGTGGTCTTTTCCCACTGCTGAACCACCAGACGGTAGCGCTCGTCGTTGGTGATATAGCCCTGACGGTAGAAGTGCTCGATCTCCACGACCTTCTTCTCCGCGGAATGCACCATCTCGTACTTGACGCTGGGAACCACCATGTCCGCGATGGACACGGAGATAGCGCCCTTGGTGGAATACTTGTAGCCCAGAGCCTTGATGCGGTCCAGCATCTCGGTGGCGATGGTGAAGCCGTGGCGGCGGATGCACTTGTCGATGATCTTGCCCAGCTGCTTCTTGCCGACAAGGAAGCTGACCTCCAGATCGAACTCATGGCCGGGGACGGTGCGGTCAACAAAGCCCAGATCCTGGGGGATCGGCTCGTTGTAGATCAGACGGCCGACGGTGGCGTCGATGATGCGGTAGCGCATCTCGCCGTCGATCTTCTTGCCGTAGCGCACCCGGATCGGCGCGTGCAGGCCCACGGTGCCGGCAGCGTAGGCGGCAATGGCCTCGTTGACGGAGGAATAATTGTGGATGGGGCGGAACTTGGCAATGGCCTTGCCCGCGGCCTTGGCGGCCTTGTTGGCGGCGACGAACTCGTCCGCGTCCACGATCTCGTTGACGGGAAAGTCGGTATCGCCGGGGTCGGTGACGAACACGGTCTCCGCGCCCTTCTCGGCCTTGCCCAGACGGGTGTAGGTCAGATAGTACGCGCCAAGGATCATATCCTGCGTCGGCACGGTGACGGGCTTGCCGTCCTGAGGACGCAGCAGGTTGTTGGCGGACAGCATCAGCATTCTGGCCTCAGCCTGCGCCTCGGGAGACAGGGGCACGTGAATGGCCATCTGGTCGCCGTCGAAGTCGGCGTTGAAAGCGGTGCAGCACAGAGGATGCAGCTTCAATGCGCGGCCTTCCACCAGAATCGGCTCAAAAGCCTGAATGCCCAGACGGTGCAGGGTAGGCGCACGGTTCAGCATGACCGGGCGGTCCTTGATGATCTCGTCCAGAGCGTCCCAGACCTCGGTCTTGCCCTTGTCGATCATCTTCTTGGCGGACTTGATGTTGTTGGCAAGGCCGTCGGAGACCAGCTTCTTCATAACGAAGGGGCGGAACAGCTCGATGGCCATCTCCTTGGGCACGCCGCACTGATACAGCTTCAGCTCAGGGCCGACGACGATAACGCTGCGTCCGGAATAGTCAACACGCTTGCCGAGCAAGTTCTGACGGAAGCGGCCCTGCTTGCCCTTGAGCATGTCGGACAGGGATTTCAGCGCCCGGTTGTTGGCGCCGGTGACGGCGCGGCCGCGGCGACCGTTGTCGATCAGGGCGTCCACGGCCTCCTGCAGCATCCGCTTCTCGTTGCGGATGATGATGTCGGGGGCGTGGAGCTGCACCAGCCGCTTCAGACGGTTGTTCCGGTTGATGACACGGCGGTACAGATCGTTCAGATCAGAGGTGGCGAACCGGCCGCCGTCCAGCTGGATCATGGGACGGATGTCGGGGGGAATGACGGGCAGCACATCCATGATCATCCAGCTGGGCTTGTTGCCGGATTCCCGGAAGGCTTCCACAACCTCCAGCCGCTTGACGATCCGCAGCTTCTTCTGGGAGGAAGCGGTTTTCAGCTCCTCACGAAGCTGATGGCTCAGCTGATCCAGATCGATCTGCTCCAGCAGCGCCTTGACGGCTTCCGCGCCCATACCGGCCTTGAAGTCGTCCTCGTACTTTTCCCGCATGTCCCGGTATTCCTTCTCGGTGAGCACCTGATTCAGCGCCAGAGGTGCATCGCCGGGGTCGGTGACGATATAGGCGGCGAAGTACAGAACTTTCTCCAGCACCTTGGGGGAGATGTCCAGAATCAGGCCCATCCGGGAGGGAATGCCCTTGAAATACCAGATGTGGCTGCAGGGGGCGGCCAGCTCAATGTGGCCCATGCGCTCCCGGCGCACCTTGGCCTTGGTAACTTCCACGCCGCAGCGGTCGCAGATCTTGCCCTTGTACTTGATTTTCTTATATTTACCGCAGTGGCACTCCCAGTCCTTGGTCGGTCCGAAGATCCGCTCGCAGTACAGGCCGTCCCGCTCGGGCTTCAGGGTACGATAGTTGATGGTCTCAGGCTTCTTCACTTCGCCATAGGACCACTGCCGGATCATCTCCGGCGAAGCAATGCCGATTTTAATGGCATCAAAGGTGGCATCTGCCATATTTCAGCCTCCTTAATCTTCGTAGCTATCGGTGTCGGACTCCTCCGCATCACCGAACACATCCAAAATACTCTCCGGGCTGTCCTCGTCGATCACGAAGCCCGCGTCCAGCACCTCGTCGGTGGAGCCGACCACCACCTCATTGTCGGTGTCGGAGCTGTAGACCACATCATCGTCGTCATCGTCGTCCTTCAGCTCGATCTCGTTGCCGTTCTCGTCCAGCACGCGGATGTCCAGACACAGCGCCTGCAGTTCCTTGACCAGAACCTTGAAGGATTCCGGCACGCCGGGCTTGGGAATGTTCGCGCCCTTGACGATGGCCTCGTAGGTCTTGACACGACCGGTGACGTCGTCGGACTTGACGGTCAGGATCTCCTGCAGGGTATAGGCGGCGCCGTAAGCTTCCAGCGCCCAGACTTCCATTTCGCCGAAACGCTGGCCGCCGAACTGCGCCTTGCCGCCCAGAGGCTGCTGGGTGACCAGTGCGTAGGGGCCGGTGGAACGGGCGTGGATCTTATCGTCAACCAGGTGATGGAGCTTGAGGTAGTAGGGATAGCCGACGGTGACCAGATTGTCGAAGGGTTCGCCGGTACGGCCGTCGTACAGAACGGTCTTGCCGTCCTCCCGCAGACCCGCCAGCTTCAGGGTATCCCGGATGTCCTTCTCGTTGGCGCCGTCGAACACGGGGGTGGCGACCTTCCAGCCCAGCGCCTTGGCGGCGTAGCCCAGATGGACTTCCAGAACCTGTCCGATGTTCATACGGGAAGGCACGCCCAGGGGGTTCAGCACGATGTCCAGCGGGGTGCCGTCGGGCAGGAAGGGCATATCTTCTTCCGGCAGGACGCGGGAAACGACGCCCTTGTTGCCGTGACGGCCGGCCATCTTATCGCCCACGGAGATCTTTCTCTTCTGGGCGATATATACCCGGACGGACTTGGTGACGCCGGGGGCAAGCTCGTCGGAATTTTCCTTGGTGAAGACCTTGACGTCCACCACGATACCGCTTTCGCCGTGGGGAACCTTCAAGGAGGTATCCCGGACTTCTCTTGCCTTCTCGCCGAAGATGGCTCTCAGCAGCCGCTCCTCGGGGGTCAGCTCGGTCTCGCCCTTGGGGGTGACCTTACCAACCAGATAATCACCGGCGTGAACCTCCGCGCCCACGCGGATGATGCCGTTTTCGTCCAGATCCTTCAGGGTGTCCTCGCCCACGTTGGGGATGTCCCGGGTGATCTCCTCGGGGCCAAGCTTGGTGTCACGGGCTTCGGTCTCATGCTCCTCGATGTGGATGGAGGTGAAGACGTCCTCCCGCACCAGACGTTCATTCAGCAGAATGGCGTCCTCGTAGTTGTAGCCTTCCCAGGTGACGAAGCCGATGAGCACGTTCTTGCCCAGAGCCACCTCGCCGCCGGAGCAGCTGGGGCCGTCGGCAATGATCTGCTGGGTGTCCACCCGCTCGCCAACCACCACGATGGGACGCTGGTTGATGCAGGTGCCGGCATTGCTCCGGGCGAACTTGGTCAGATGGTAGGTCTGTACGTCGCCGTCGTCATACTTGACGGTGATGTCGGTAGCGGAAACGGCGGTAACAGTGCCCGGCTTCTCCGCCTTGATGCAGACCTCGGAGTCCACGGCGGCCTTATGCTCGATGCCGGTGGCAACGATGGGCGGCTCGGTGGTCAGCAGAGGCACGGCCTGACGCTGCATGTTTGCGCCCATCAGAGCACGGTTGGCGTCGTCGTTCTGCAGGAAGGGAATGAAGGAGGTCGCGATGGAGATCATCATTCTGGGGGACACGTCGATATAATCGATGACGCCCCGGTCCACTTCGATGATCTCGTTGCGGTGACGGCAGGTGATACGGGCATTCTTCAGGCAGCCGTTTTCGTCCAGAGGCTCGCTCGCCTGACCGATGTAGAAGTCGTCCTCCACGTCGGCGGTCATATACTCCACGTCCTTGGTGACGAAGCCGGTGGCCTTGTCTACCTTGCGGTAGGGCGCTTCCACGAAGCCGTACTCGTTGATCCGGGCAAAGGTCGCCAGATAGTTGATCAGGCCGATGTTGGGGCCTTCAGGGGTCTCAATGGGGCACATACGGCCATAGTGGGTGTAGTGAATATCACGCACGTCGAAGGACGCCCGGTCACGGCTCAGACCGCCGGGACCCAGAGCGGACAGACGGCGCTTGTGGGTCAGTTCGGCCAGAGGGTTATTCTGATCCATGAACTGAGACAGCGGGGAGGAACCGAAGAATTCCTTGATGACGGCGGTAACAGGCCGGATGTTGATCAGGCTCTGGGGGGTGACCGCGTCCAGATCCTGAACGGTCATGCGCTCCCGGATGACCCTGTCCAGACGGGAGAAGCCGATGCGGAACTGGTTCTGCAGCAGCTCGCCCACGCAGCGCAGGCGGCGGTTGCCCAGATGGTCGATGTCGTCAGGGGTGCCGACGCCCATGGCCACGCAGTTCAGATAGTTGATGGAGGCCATGATATCGTCCACAATGATGTGCTTGGGGATCAGGTCGTCCATCCGGTCGGCGATGGCTTCCTTCCAGCCGTCGGCGGGGACGGTCTCCAGCATTTCCTTCAGAACCGGGAAATGCACCTTCTCCCGGACGCCGTACTCCTTGGGGTCGAAGTCCACGAAGGCGTCCATCCAGACCATGTTGTTGGAGAACACCTTCACGTTGGTGTCGCCGACCTTGATGACAGCCTCGTTGACGCCCTTGCGGCTCAGCTCGTGAGCCTGGGCGCGGGAGATGAACTCGCCGGGCATGACCAGAATCTCGCCGGTCATGGGGTCGGCAATAGGCTCGGCCGCTTCCTGACCGGACAGGCGGCTCCAGATGTCCATCTTCTTATTGAACTTATACCGGCCGACGGTGCTCACATCGTAGCGGTGAGCGTCGAACAGCAGCCCTTCCAGATGGGCAGTGGCGGTCTCCACCGTGGGAGGCTCGCCGGGACGCAGGCGGCGGTAGATTTCCAGCAGGGACTCTTCCCGGGTCTTGCAGGGATCCTTGTCGATGGTCGCAAGAATCCGGGCGTCCTCGCCGAACATCTGCTTGATCTGCTCGTCGGTCTGCACGCCCAAAGCGCGGATCAGGCAGGTGATGGGCAGCTTGCGGTTCTTATCGATGCGCACCCAGAATACATTGGCGTTGTCCGTCTCGTATTCCAGCCATGCGCCGCGGTAAGGAATGACCGTAGCGGTGTAGGTGTGCTGGTCGGCCTTGTCCACCTCGTGGCCGTAGTACATGCCGGGGCTGCGGACGATCTGGGAAATAATGACACGCTCTGCGCCGTTGATGACGAAGGTGCCGCCATTGGTCATCACAGGGAAATCGCCCATGAAGATTTCCTGTTCCTTGATTTCGTCGGTCTCGGTGTTGCGCAGGCGCACCCGAACCTTGATGGGCTTGGCGTAGGTAGCGTCCCGCTCTTTGCACTCCTCGATGGTGTACTTGGGCTTGTCTTCCATGGTGTAGTCCAGGAAGCTCAGCTCCAGCTTGCCGGAGAAGTCGGTAATGGTACCTACGTCCTTGAAGACTTCCCGCAGGCCGGTTTCCAGAAACCACTGGTAGGAGTCCTTCTGGATCTTCAGCATGTTGGGGATCTCCAGGATCTCTTCATACTTCGCGTAGGATTTACGCATGGTCTTGCCGTACATAACGTCCTTGACCATTGCCATATGGATCATCACAGCCTTTCTTTCGGATTGTGTTGCTTATTTAATACGCTCGGAGCCGTTGTCAATTTTGCCGAACTTGGTACTTGACACGGCCCGATTCCTGTGCTAAAATGTCCATGTTGGGGTAGGTTCGCGTAAATGGGCATAGTACCACAGTATGGACTTCCAGTCTACCACATTGCCCAACTTTTGTCAATGAATATTTTCCACAATTCCGGGGCTTGCGCCTCGTTTTTTTGCGCCTATTTTGCCGAAAATCCCCTATACCTTCCATAGAAATCCCGGACTCTACGCTCCGTGTGTGTACGTTTTCCCTTCCCTCCCGTAAAATGAAGCCCGGAAAGGAGGCCCCCCATGAATCAAATTCAGATTGGCAGATTCATTGCCGCGTCCAGAAAAGCCCGGAACCTGACCCAGAGGCAGCTGGCAGACAAACTTGGCATCAGCGACAAGACCGTATCCAAATGGGAATGCGGCAAAGGGCTGCCCGAGGTCAGCCTGATGCTCCCCCTGTGCGCTTCTCTGGGCATCACCGTCAACGACCTTCTCTCCGGGGAACGGGTCAGCGGCACCAACTACCAAAAAAAAGCAGAGGAAAACATGATGGATCTAATGAAGGAAAATGAAGAAAACAGGCGGTGGATGATCCTGTCCGTCATCTGCGCCGTCATCACGGTCATTGCGGTATGCGCTCTGGTCGTGATCGCGTCCTGTCTGGAAATGCCCGCGGCTGCCCGGGTCGCGCTGCTCCTATTCGCCGCCGCGGTCGCGGCCACCGGTGTCGGCGCGGCCGCCGTGCTGGACGTGAAGGCCGGGTATTACGAATGCCCGAGCTGCCACGCGGTCTTTGTCCCCACCATGGCGCAGTACGTAAAGGGTCTGCACACCCTCACCCGCCGCCGTCTGACCTGCCCCAGCTGCGGCAAAACAGCCATGTGCCGCCACCGCGTTGTCCGGTGAGGGCGGTGTTGACATTCGCAGATGTTCCGCCTATAATAGGTCTTGCGCAGTCGGCGAAAAGGAAGGACATATCCCATGAAAGAAAACAGAAAACTCCTGAAAGAGGTCCTCAAGGACATCCAGCATGACATGTCAGACGAGGAAGTGCTGAATCTGCTGGCAGACAGCAAGATATCCGTCAATCCTTTGGCGGAAAAGTATACGCTCGGTCAGCGGGCAGCGGACGCCATTGCCAAATTTGCGGGAAGCTGGGCGTTTATTTTTTCCTTTACCGGTCTTCTGATATTGTGGATGATCGTCAACACATTGCTGGCCTCCAAAGCGTTTGACCCCTATCCGTTTATTCTGCTGAATCTGGTGCTGTCCTGCGTAGCGGCCATTCAGGCGCCGCTCATCATGATGAGCCAGAACCGGCAGGAGGAAAAAGACCGCCGCCGCGCGGAAAACGACTACAAGGTCAACCTCAAAACGGAAATCATGATCGAGGACATCTACGACAAGGTCAACGCCATCCTCGCCAAGCAGTCGGAGCTGGAAAAGCAGCTGCAAAAGCAGAGCGGAGGAAAAAGCGAATCCGGCGCTGATATAAATTCCTGATCGCGGTATCGAACCTCCGCCGCCCCTTTACCCTGATTCATACTGAACTCCAATTAAAATCTTTAAAAAAGATTTTAATTGCCTGAAGGGCATGGAGTTCATATGAGACTTGTTTTGTGATTTCTTTCCTTATAAATCACAAAACAGGCAGCGCCGTCAGGCGATGCCTTCCTGATTAAAATTAAGATTTTAATCAGGAAATAGTATCAAAACGGGAGAACCCGCCGGAAATGCGGATTCTCCCATTTTCATTATTATTATATTGTCTCCACCGCCGTTACAATGCGGAATAGCCGAAGCTGTTGACCAGAGCGTCCAGCTTCTGACCGGCCTTGCAGTAGGGGCAGTCCCGGTAGTCGTAGCTCGCGTAGCCGGGCAGGTCGTTGATGGTGTAGACGCTACGCACGGGATACCCCGCCACTTCCTCTACGGCGCTGTAGATCGCGGCGACGCCCGCCACATGGCCGCCGTAATAGCCGATGGCTTCAAGGGAACGCTTGGCCGTAAAGCCGGTGGTAACGGAGGCCATCAGCACCAGAACGTGCTTGCCGGTGATCATCTTGCGGGTATTGTCCCGGAAAATGATCTGGGAGTTGGCGTTGTATTCCGGCTCCAGAACGTAGATGGTCTGGTGGGCGTTGATGGTCTGGAAGCCGCTTTTCGTCAGCTCCTCGGCCAGACACGTACCCAGCACCGCGGTGCCGTCCAGACACAGAATGGTATCCACCGGAGTGTCGTTGATGAAGTGGGACACCAGCTGATGGGCGCTGTCCTTGGCCTCGCTCAGGCGGGTCTTCTGGTAGGTGATGTCCACGAAGTAATTGATGTGGGAGTGATTGGTGGCAAAATGTCCCCGGGCGATGCGAAGCGGTGCGTTGCCTCTGCGGATGGGCAGATTCATCAATGTGATCATAACAGTTACCTCCGGTTAAATAATAAAAGCGTTTTTCTCATGTCCGGCAGAAGCGTTTTCGCCGGACACCTGAAAAACGCTTTTTTTCATTATATCCCGATACCGCAAAAAAGGCAAGGGCAAACCGCCCCTGCCCCTGCCAAATTTTACCTGCCAAACTTAGGCATGTTGCGCAAACGCAGCGCCTTTTCCTGCCTGTAGAACTGATGGCCGATGATCCTGCACATTTTCCCCGTGCGGATCATCCAGTCCACCTTCCCGAAGCTCGCCCACATCACGTTGTCCGTCTCCCCGGGCTGCAAAACAATGCTTTTCAGGGGGATCCGCCGGAACAGGCAGTAGTGGTCATAGAAGATGTTGCGCTCCCGGTCGCTGTCCAGTAGCTCAAATTCCTCCGGCTCCGCCTGAATGCCCGTCTCCTCGTACAGCTCCCGGGCGATGGCCTGACGGCTGGTCTCCCCCGCCTTCACCGCGCCGCCGGAGTTTTCCCATGTCCCGGCGAAGCTCTTTTCCCGGGCGCGGCGGGTCAGAAGCAGATGCCCCCGGCCGTCGTAGACCCAGACGCAGACCACGACGCCGTATTCTCCCGGCTTCCATGGCGTTCCCCGCCTGTGCAGCTTCCCCGTCAGGTTCCGGTTCTCGTCGTAGATATCGTTCAGCTCCATCCGCCGCTTCCCTCCTCACTATATTGTTAGTTTAACACAGGAGCGAAAAAAAGGCAATGAAGAAACGGTTCATTTTCCCTTTTCCTATTGTATCTTCCGAAAAAATGTGGTAGACTGAATTGGATTATCCTATTTATCGTGTTTTGGAGGCCGTATGCGTTTTCATTTTCCCCCATAGTCCCCCTCCCCTGCAACTAAAAAACGATATTCTGGAGGGAACACTATGTCTCAATTAACCGAAGAAATCAGCCGGCGACGTACCTTTGCCATCATTTCTCACCCCGACGCCGGTAAAACCACCCTGACCGAAAAATTCCTGCTCTACGGCGGTGCCATCGCCCAGGCAGGCGTGGTCAAGGGCAAGAAAAACTCCCGCGCCGCCACCTCCGACTGGATGGAGATCGAAAAGCAGCGCGGCATTTCCGTCACGTCCTCCGTGATGCAGTTTCAGTACAACGGCTTCTGCATCAACATTCTGGACACCCCCGGCCATCAGGACTTCTCCGAGGATACCTACCGCACCCTCATGGCCGCCGACTCCGCCGTCATGGTCATCGACGGCGCGAAAGGCGTGGAGCCCCAGACCCGGAAGCTGTTCAAGGTCTGCGCCATGCGCCACATCCCCATTTTCACCTTCGTGAACAAGATGGACCGGGAGGCCAAGGACCCCTTCGATCTTCTGGACGAGGTGGAGCGGGAGCTGGGCATCGAGACCTACGCCATGAACTGGCCCATCGGCTCCGGCAAGGATTTTCAGGGCGTTTACGACCGGGAGAAGGCCGAGCTGCTGTTCTTCTCCGGCATCTCCGGAAAAAAGCGGGCGGACAAACTGGAAATCGATCTGTACGACCCGCAGGTTGCCCAGCTGCTGAACAGCGAGGAAAAGCACCGGCAGCTCATCGACGACGTAGAGCTTCTGTCCGCCGGACGGGAAATGGATATGCAGGCCGTCCGGGACGGGCAGCTGTCGCCTGTGTTCTTCGGCTCCGCGCTGACCAATTTCGGCATCGAGCCGTTTCTGGAAGCGTTCCTGAAGCTGACGCCGCCCCCTCTCGCCCGCACCGCCGACTGCGGCGTGATCGACCCCTTCAGCCCGGATTTCTCCGCCTTCGTCTTCAAGATTCAGGCGAATATGAACAAGGCGCACCGGGATCGTCTGGCCTTCATGCGCATCTGCTCCGGCAAGTTCCAGCGGGACGCGGAATATTTCCACGTTCAGGGCAATAAGAAAATGCGTCTTTCCCAGCCCCAGCAGCTGATGGCCGCCGAACGGGAGATCGTGGACGAAGCCTACGCCGGGGACGTCATCGGCGTGTTTGACCCGGGCATTTTCTCCATCGGCGATACCATCACCGTTCCTGGCAAGAAGTTCAAATATTCCGGCATCCCCACCTTTGCCCCCGAGCATTTCTGCCGGGTATCCGCCAAGGATTCCATGAAGCGCAAGCAGTTCGTCAAGGGTACCGAGCAGATCGCGCAGGAGGGCGCCATCCAGATCTTCAAGGTTCCCGGCTCCGGTTACGAGGAGGTCATCGTGGGCGTCGTGGGTACGCTGCAATTTGACGTGTTCCAGTACCGCATGAAAAACGAGTACGGCGTGGAGCTGCGGATGGATATGCTGCCCTACGAGGAGATTCGTCTCATCGACGAATACCCCGGCGACCTGACCGACCTGAATCTCGGCTCTGATGCGGAGCTATTGGAAGACTACCGCGGCCGCAGTCTGCTGGTATTCTCCAGTTTCTGGGCGATCGACTTCACCTGCCGCCGCAACCCCGGATTGAAAGTATCGGAAATCGTGGTGGCAGAAGGCTGATATCCGCTGCTTACGTTGGGAGGGAATTGTGTGAAACCGTGGCAGCATTTCAAAACCATAACCAAGCACCGCTGGCTGGTGATGCTGGGCTGCTTTCGGGTGGGGCTGTACCGTCAGGGGCTGACCCACGACCTGAGCAAATACTCCCCCACGGAATTCTGGACGGGGGCGCGGTACTATCAGGGCAACCGCAGTCCCAATGCCGCCGAGCGGGAGGACAAGGGCTACAGCGAGGCGTGGATGCACCACAAGGGGCGCAACCGCCACCACTACGAATACTGGACGGACATGAACCGGGAGACGAAGTGCTACGAGCCTGTCCCCATGCCCCGGCGGTACTTCGTGGAGATGGTGATGGATCGCCGTGCGGCCTGCATGACCTATCAGGGCAAAGCCTACCGGGACGATTCCGCCCTGCAATACTTTGAGCGCAGCCGGGAAAAGGATTTGATGCACCCGGAGACCAGCCGCCAGCTCCGCTTCATTCTGGGGATGCTGGCCGAGAAGGGCGAAGCGGAGACCTTCTCCTATCTGCGCCGGTCTGTGCTGAAAGGAAAGCCCTTCCCATGGGAGGAAGCGCAGGATAGCCTTACGCGCAAATAAAAAGAAAACAGGAGCTGACCGGCGTTACCCGTCCGGTTGGCTCCTGTTTATTGCATTTTCCACGCGATCATACTATTTCTCGATAAAATGGTTAACACCATTTTATCCTGCGAAGGATTCGCAGGCCGCCGGTGGCGGCGAGAAATGTATGGACTTACGTTTTTTGCGGCTACGCCGCTGGCTGCTGAAACAGCAGCCGAATAAAACGGTTTTTAACCGTTTTATTGAAAACTAGTATCAGCCATGGTGCGCCCTAATGATACGCTGCGTCGGCACTGTCCGGGTTTGGACGCCAGCCTTCCATAAGTTCATCGTTCTCCATGATAAACGGGCGCGCCGTGCTCTGTCCCCAGGAGACATCGTACTTGCCCATGAGATAATCGCTCAGTTCCGTGCGATCAGCAAAACGCAGCAGCCGGTACGGCTCCTGAAAGGCCACCTTTTCCACGAAATAAAGGGTCCCGTCATCCGCCGTCAGAAGCACCCCGACATGCCCGACAAACAGGATGGATTCCTCCTCGGTAGGCTTATCGTGGAAGAACACAGTGATGAGGCGGATTCTTTCGTTCTCCCGGAACGAAATACCCCTGGATTTCCATTCCTCCTGCACAGCCTGAACATGATGCTGAACATCCGTGGTGTCCTCCGCCCTCATGGCGGAATACAGAGCGCGAAAATCGGTCAGACTGCTTCCGCCCAGCGCCTCCGGGTCAGTCCGCAGTGTTTCCTCGTCCATGAACAGCACATCTTCGCCCGCAGCATCCACAGGGGTACTATCTCCTGCGGACAGGAAGTCACCGAACAGTTCCATTGCGGTTATCCGGCAGTTATAGCCCGGAAAATTGCCGTTCTTTGCCATCCACGCATCCTGCATCTCATATGGGTCATATTTTGTGTCCAGCGGTTTTGCCTTTTCAAAACCCGCCGTCAGCCATTCCTCCCGCACGCTTTCATTGAAGCTGTCTACACGGTTGAAGAAGCCCTGAATGCGGTTTCCTGACACCCCGGCGCCGGAAAGCATATCTTCCAGAAGCCTCTGTGATACGCTGTCGTTGAGGTTCGTGTACTCGATTTTATCCAATGCCGGACGCTCATCCGGCGAATCCGTATCCGCGTCGCAGCCCGCGAATGCGGAAGCGATAAGAATAGCACATATTGCCAGCATGATCTGCCGAAATGCTTTCATAAGCTGCTCCATCCTTCCTTTGACCATCCATTCTTTTGCAAAGCCTATTATACCACTCAGGCATAAAATCTATGCTAAGGGAGAGGCCGTTGGGGCGATTGGAACAGCGAAAGGCTGGCTTTTACTACCCGGCTGACAAAACGGATCATTTCCTCTTTGCTGTACTTGTCGTAACCCTCCACGACGACGTGCATCAAACCGTTTGACAGGTGGGTATACATCATTTCCAGCTCTGTCTCACTGGCTCCGGGCAGCTCTTTCCGCCAGTAGGCAATGCTGCCCTTCTTGGCCAAGGCAATCATCCGCATGAGAACCGTGGAGTTTGTATTCCCCAGAATCAGAACCCGGCAGGCTACCTGATTCTGATCGACCATATCGTAGATCGCTTCGATCAGAGCCGTCACGTCAAACGAATTGACATAGCGAAGGGATTCCTCAAATGCATCGATGAGCTCGTTCTCGATGCTCTCCATCAGGGCAAAGCAATCGCTGTAATGGGCATAGAAGGTGGCACGGTTAAGCTGCGCCAGCGCACAAACCTCCTTCACCGTAATTCTGTTTACAGGTTTTTCCTTCAGCAGCTTCAGAAAGGACTGCTTGAGCACCATTTGCGTATAGCGTTTTCTTGCATCCATCTTCTCCATATAGAGCCCCTCCAAAAAAAGTTTACAAAGATTATCAACACTTGGGCAGACGGTGTTGCTTTTCTTTCAGCCGTATGGCAAGTGCTGATTGTTTCCGTCTTTCCCCTCAAGTATACTGTACCTGTGAAAGATAATCAACACTTGTATGCTTATTGGGAGGAGGCTTTTTGAATGTTTGATCAATATCTTATTACAGGTGCTACCGGCTTCCTCGGTAGGGCTGTTGCAGAGGAGCTGGTGCGCCGCAGAGCGCAAGTGCATGCGCTTGTACTGCATAATGACCCCTATATCCATTTGCTCCCCAAAGAAGTCCATACCGTCGTCGGTGATGTGTGCGTGAAAAACTCGCTGGCAGACTTCTTTGCGGATGCCGGCAGCCGTACCTGTGTGATTCACTGCGCCGGTGTCATCTCCGTCGCGTCCAGACCCGGTTCGAAGCTCTATCAGGTCAATGTAGGCGGAACATGGCGGGTTCTCCGGCAATGTATGAAGCGCAACGTGGGAAGGCTGATCCATGTCAGCTCTGTCCATGCCATACCGGAAAAGCCAAAGGGCTGCATCATTACGGAGGATTGCGAATTTTCTCCGGGGCTTGTGGACGGAGATTACGCCAAGAGCAAGGCGACTGCAACAGAGCTGGTCTTCGATGCGGCGAAGCGCGGGCTGAATGCCAGTATTGTCTTTCCCTCCGGCATCATCGGGCCGGGCGACATACAGGGCGGGAGCTTCACCTCAATGGCGAAGTCTTTCCTCTCCGGAAAGCTGCCCTTTGCCGTTCGCGGCGGATATGACTTCGTGGATGTGCGGGATGTGGCAAAAGGCATCCTCGCCTGCTCCGAAAGCGGAGAACCCGGCAAGGGATACATTTTGTCCGGCCACTATGTCACCATTCGCAAGATGCTTCAGCTCGTGGGAAAGGCTGCAAAGCTGAGGTATCGCCCCATCTGCCTGCCGCTGGGGCTTGCAAAGCTGGCGGCTCCATACTATGAACGCCGAAGCCTGAGGGAGCAAAAGCCGCTGTTTTTCACCCCTTATTCCGTTGCCGTCCTTGCCTCAAACGGCTGCTTCAGCCATGCCGCAGCATCGGAACGCTTTGCATATCAGCCGCGCCCCGTGGAGGAGACCTTGCGGGACATGACAGTCTGGCTTCTGAATCAAAAAGGAACGTGATCCTCTATCAACCGAAAGCACCTTGGGCAGACTGTGTGCTATGGATATGCTCTGCAATCCCGGTTGCCATCAGCACGCATTCTATGATATAATGGAAGAGAGGGTTATGAAAGCGTGCATTCGCCCGCGGATTCATCCTGTTTCCATTCTCCCTTATACGAGTTTTTAATAAAACGCTTAAAAGCGTTTTATTCGGCCGCAGGATTGCGGCCAGCGGCCACTGCCGCTAAAAAAACGAAGTCATGCTGAACTCCAATTATGGTCTATCTGAAAACCGTCAACATGCCCAAACAGCGGGTCTTTTCCGCCTGCTGTTGGTCATATTTCCGGATTTCAGATAGACCCTAAAATCTTTAGAAAAGATTTTAATTGGAGTTCAGTATGAGACTTGTTTTGTGATTTCTTTCCTTATAAATCACAAAACTGGCAGCGCCATCAGGCGATGCCTTCCTGATTAAAATCAAAGATTTTAATCAGGAAATAGTATTAAAAACGTGCCACTTCTGCGAAAGCAGCTCGACAGTAGCTGTGAACGCCCATACCGGCTCCGCCGTACAGGGCAGAAACAGCAGCGTTTTCTCCTGCGTCTGCCCATGCTCCAGAATCTTCAAATTTCATCCCTCCCGCGCTTATTCCGCCATGAGTTAGTCTAAGCTAACCAGCAGCCTTTTGAAAAGCCGCCCCATGGCAGCCCCCCTTTGTGTCGCTTATATCGTAGCAACGTCCAACCAAAAAGTCAAGATATGCCGCAGACAAATCCAGCTTTTTTCCGGGTAATCGCCGGATTTGGGACGGAACACGCTGCCCGCTGACCTCAGGAAAAGAGCAGCCAACTTCCGTCAGCTGCTCTTGCACATACTATGTAGTTTCCCCTCACCCTGCCGGATGTTTACAACAGTTTCACAGGACAGACGCCCGTGGCTTTGCCGCCGCGGAAGATGTCCTCCAGCGCCCGGAAGGCGGGAACGGCATAATCATAGGCGGCCAGCTTCCAGACGGTTTCGGGGAGCCGGGATAGATCGTACGGGTTGCGCAATGCAGCCACAGCCATGGGCTTCCCTGTCGCCGCCAGGGCTTCCGCCAAAGCGAGCTGTCCCCGGAACAAATGGCCGTTGCAGGTGCCCAGGATGATTTTTTCACAGTTCTCCGCCTGCCGGAGCGCCGCGCGAATTTCTTCTTCGTCCGGGTCTTTTCCGGTGACGAAGCCCTCCGCGCCGAAAGCGTTTGCCATGTACTCCGGGAAGGTCACAGCGCTCCCGTCCGCATTGGCCGCGCCGGAGGTACGATAATCGGCGCAGCCGCAGAAGAAGGTGTTTTCATCCGCCCGGAAGGGCGTTCCGGAAATCTGGCTGATCGCCTGGCGCGCCATGCTTTCCGCAGCGCGGCGGTCTTCCGGCTGGTTGCAAAGACCCGGCTCCGCCTGAGCCGCAAGCATTTTCTTATAGCAAAGGATTTTCTCTACGGAAGCGCGGATCTCTTCCACGTCAAATTCTCCCCGCTCCGCTGCTTCGTTGACGGCCTTTGCGGCGGCCAGCTCCAGATCAAAGGCACTGGATATCTCCGCCAAATCCACACCGGCCTTGATGGACGCGACCACGCCCTCCGGCGTTCCGTAATAATCCCGGATGGCGCCCATTTCCATGCAGTCCGTGAGAATCAGCCCCCGGAAGCCCAGCTTCTGCTTCAGAAGCCCGGTGACCATCCGCCGGGACATGGTGCAGGGAACCTGCTCCGGCTCAATATTCGGGAACAGCACGTGGCTCATCATGATGGCCGGTACCCCGGCTTCGATGGCGCGGCGGAAGGGGATCAGCTCCAGCTGTTCCAGCGCCTCCTCCGTTTTGTCCACCCGGGGAAGCCCCAGATGGCTGTCCACCGCCGTATCGCCGTGGCCGGGGAAATGCTTGGCGCAGCACAGCACCCCGCTTCCGGCATAGGGTGCGATGGCGGCACAGCCCAGGGATGCCACGCGCTCCGCTTCGTCGCCGAAGCTGCGCACGCCGATCACCGGATTGGCTGGATTGCTGTTGACATCCAGCACCGGCGCCATGTTGAAGTTGGCGCCCAGCCCCCGCAGCTGCCGGATGGTGATCTCCGAAGCCAGGCGGGCATTTTCCGGGTCTGCGGTAGCCGCCAGCGCCATGGCGCCGGGGACGTTTACGGCGTCCTGGGGGAGCCTCGTCACCATGCCGCCCTCCTGATCGATGATGATAAAGGCAGGGTAGCCCGTCTCTTCCTGAACCAGCGATTGAATCTCGGCGCAGAGCGCGCGAAGCTGCTCCGCGCTTTCCACGTTGCGCAGGAACAGGATCACGTTGCCGATCTTGTATTCCCGGAGCAGATTCTTAAATTCCTCAGGCAGCGTTTTCCCGTGAAATCCGAATACCAGCTTCTGCCCGAGCATTCGTCTCATTTCCATATTTTCAGAGATTCTCCAATGTCTGCACCAGCTTATACTGCTCTTTGGGAATCATGAAGCACTCGCAGTAGCCCTTCCGCCCCTGGATGCCCCGCAGGCGCTTTAAGTGGGAATAGTATTCCTTATAGGGAAAGCTGGTGGAATGCACCGCAAACCAGTGGTGATCGATGGCCTTTTCCCACAGGGCATATCCGTCGCTCACGTCCACATAGACGTATGGCTCAAAGCCGGGGGCATCCTCCCAGTTTTCCGCAAAGTAAAGCTTTTTGGCAAAATGCTTCGGCAGTTCCCGCTGAAAGCCCTCAATGGCGGCATAGAACCAGGCGTCCACCACGATTCTGTGGCAGACAATGTGATCCTTGTGCATACTGTTTTCGTGGTGGGTGACGATGATATCAGGCTTGACCTTGCGGATGATGTCGCAGACGGCAAAGCGAACCTCGTCATTGTCCGGCAGCAAGCCGTCTTCGTAATCCAAGACGTAGGCCTCGCCCCCCAGTTCTTTGGCAAAGGCCTCTGCCTCCGCGATTTTTCCCCGGCGGTATTCGGCAATATCCGCCCCGGCGGGAGCGCCCTTTTCCCCGGCGGTCAGCGCCAGAGTCACGGCCTTGCCGCCGTGAACGGCGCAGGACGCCAGCAGCGCCCCGGCGGTCAGCTCGGCATCCCCAATGTGGGCGCCGATGGCAAGTACAGTCTGTGTCTTCATAGTCCTACAGCTCCTTCAGCATGACGCCGAATGTCCGGACAACCCGGAAACCGGCGTTGAGATAAATAAACCTGGCATGGTTGTCTTCCCCGGTAAACAGTGACATATACTTTGCTCCTGCCTGCTTTTCCCGCTCCAGAAGGCGGTAAAACAGCAGCGTACCCAGGCCGTGCCCCTCAAACTGCGGCGCAACCCCCAGGCCGGCAAAGTAGCCCCGCCCCGTTTTCTCCGGGTACACAGGCCCGGTGAATCCGGCGCAGACATTGCCCTTCAGGCCGACCAGCAAATCCATGCCGCTTTTGCCGGCTGCCGGAATCTCCTCCGACCACATGGTGTTGTCCAGCGCCGCCACCATTTCCTCCAGGCCAACGTGCCGCCTGGGGTCATAGCGCTCTACGCGGTAGCCCTCCCCGCCCATCTTCGTGGCCTTTTCCTCCACCCATGCCGGGGTTTCATAATCTGCCAGATTCCGGTACATGGCGCATTCCCGGGTGCTTTCCCGGTAGCCCAGGGACAGCATCCGGTCATGCAGCGGAAGATCCGTCGCCACGCCGGGGGCGTTGTTGTGCTGGTGCCCCGGTGTGCCGGGGAGAATCCATGGCAGGCGGATAGGATTGAAAAATGTGACAGCGCAATAGGTCTTTCCCGCCTTCCGGAAGGCGTTTTCCAGTGCAGAGAGAAGCAGTTCCGTATTTTCGTCGGAATCTGCCTCCGCCGCTAAGATCAGGCAGCTTAAATATCCCCGGATATCTCCCTTGGGGATGCCCGCCCCGGTGCAGCCGTTGACAAAGCCCAGAAGCGTCCCCTTTTCCTCCAGAACGAAGGTATACTCCGGGGAAAAGTTCGGATGCCGGGTCAGCAGGCGGCGGAAATCCTCCAGCGGCACAGGCGCATAGCCCATGACGGCTCCCGCCGTGTTCCACAGAGAAAGCATGGCGCTTTCGTCGTCAGGTGTGTAAGATCGAATCATGATAAAGTCACCTCAGTATGACAGCAGCCCCCACCGAGAAAGCGGGGGCTGCGCGGCGTGTCAAAAAAGCCTCGCAGAGGAAAGCCGACCGCAGGCGGCCAAGGAGTGCGCGCAGCAGACTGCAGGTCCCTTGTCAAAAAGGCCGTTGGCCTTTTTGACAGTCTAATCAGCCCTTGACGGCGCCGATGGTGACGCCTTCCATAAAGTACTTTTGCAGCGCAAAGAACAGAATGAACATGGGCAGCGCGGAGATGGTGGCACCGGCCATCATCGGGGCGAACAGCGTTTCGTTAGCAAACTTGAACTGCTTCAGACCCACCTGAATGGTGTACATAGCGGGATCGTTGGTCACCAGGAACGGCCAGAAGAAGTCGTTCCAGCTGGCCATGAAGGTGTTGATCGCCATGACCGCCAGCACGGTTTTGGCCAGGGGCAGGACGATTTTGACAAAGATCTGGAACTGATTGCAGCCCTCAATCTTGGCGCTCTCGATCAGCGGCGTGGGCAGGCCGGAGAAGAACTGCTTGCACAGGAAAATGTTGTAGGCCGTGCACAGGCCGGGCAGAATCATGGCCGCATAGGTGTTGGTCATAGAGAATTTCTGCACCATCAGGATGTACAGCGGAACCTGGGTCACCTGATAGGGAATCATCATAGCCACCAGAATCAGGCCGAACAGAATCTTGCTGCCCTTGAACCGGATTTTGGCGAAGGCATAGCCCGCCATGGAGGCAAAAATCACGTTGCCGATGACCGCCCCCGTCGCCACAACCACGCTGTTGAGAATCCACCGCAGGGAATAATCGCTGAAATGGAAGAACGCGTCAAAGGATTCCAGCGTAAACCGGGAGGGCAGGATCGTGCGCATATTGCCCGCCGTGGACACGTTGGGGCCGAAGGACGAGAGAATCATGTAGCAGATGGGGAACAGCGTCGCCGCCGCCAGAATGATCAGAACGATGGCGATGATCGTATTGCGGAGGTGAAGCACCTTCCTGTTGTTCAGGTGCTGGGAATACAAACCGGTAGTAGCCATAATCCTCCTCCTTAATACTCAACGTCCACGCCCATGAGCCGGAACTGGAACAGGGACATGATGGCGATGGCGATAGCCAGCAGGATGGCCTGGGCACAGGCAAGACCGTACTTGCCGTACACAAAGGCGTTGTTATAGATCAGCAGGCCGATCATGGTGGTGGCGTTGTCCGGGCCGCCGCCGGTCATCATGTAGGCGTTCATGAACACCTGGAAGGAACCGATAACGCCTGTGACCAGCAGGAACAGAGTCGTGGGCTTCACCAGCGGCCAGACGATATAGCGCACTTTCTGGAAGAAAGTGGCGCCGTCCAGCTCGGCGGCCTCAAAATAGCTGTTGTCAATGCCGATCAGCGCGGCAATATAGGTAATAATCCGAACACCGTGGCTGGAAAGCAGCGCCATGATGATCAGAGAAAGCATCGAAGTTCTGGTAGAGGACAGCCAGTTCTGTGCCGGAATGCCGAGCGCACCCAGCAGCCGGTTGAATATGCCGTCCGGAGAAGAATCGTACAGCCACAGCCACACCACGGACAGCGCGACGCCGGATGCAATGCCGGGCAGATAATACATTGCCTTGAAAACGGACTGCACCTTCTTGTGGAAGGGCAGGATCATCACAGAGATGCAGAAGGACATCAGCAATGACAAGGGCACGACCACCGCGGTATAAACCAGCGTGTTCCGCGCGGCCTTGTAGAACAGGTTGAACTTGGAATATTTCAGGGTGTCAATATAGTTTTGCAGGCCGATAAATTCCGAGCCGAAGGGCTTGTAATTGAAAAAGCTGGTGTAGATCGCGCTGAAGACGGGATACAGCGTGAAGACGCAGAAAATGATCATGGCGGCAGCGATGAAAATATAGCCCCACAGGTCTTCATTGGTAAACTTCAGTTTATGGCGGACTGGCTGCCGCTTTTGTTTTGTGCTGTTCATAGTCCTACCTCCCAGGGTTGCAAAGTCTCCGAAACGGCCAATCCGGCTGAAAGCTGGTAACCATTCCCTCACTGTCAGCCATTGCCATTTTTCCAGAGCATTCTTATACTGAACTCCAATTAAAATCTTTAGAAAAGATTTTAATTGCCCGAAGGGCAAGGAGTTCATATGAGACTTGTTTTGTGATTTCTTTCCTTATAAATCACAAAACAGGCAGCGCCTTCAGGCGATGCCTTCCTGATTAAAATTAAGATTTTAATCAGGAAATAGTATTAAAACTTCATGCAGGAACGCTGCACCACGAAAACGCGCAAATGCCGGTGCATGAAGTTTTTGTGCATCATTTCCGGTTGCCCCGCAGGGACGAGAAAATGGCACATTTCTTATTTTTGCTATGCTTTTGCATAGCAAAAATGCCCACCCCACCAAGGTGGGGTGGGCTTTCCATCAATTAGCCGAGCTTACCGGTAATGCAGTTCTCTTCACCGAAGGCAGCAAAGGCAGCCTCGCAGATGTGATCGTATGCATCCTTAGCGGTGGTCTCGCCGGCCAGCAGCAGCTGGAACTTGGGAACGATCTGCTCGTCCATCAGCTTCTTGGCAGTGGCGGTCATCTCGGTGGTAACGCCCTCGGGAGGCGCCTGCACCATGGCGATGCAGCGGGCAGCGGTGGCCAGGTTGTCGGCGTCGCGGCCCTCCTCCAGAACCAGCGCGTCACGACCGGTCTGGCAGACGGGATCCAGATACAGCTCGTTCATGCAGGCGGCAATGCGCTCGCCGGAGCAGATATAGTCCATGAACAGCAGTACGTTCTTCAGGTGCTCATCGGTGGTGTTCTTGTTCCGCATGGCGATCAGGCCGTCCACGGTGCCGTAGCAGGACTCCTCGCAGCCGTCCATGGTGGGCACGGGCAGGAAGGCGTAATCCATCTTCTGGGAGTTCTCAACGGCGGTGCCGTCGTTGGCTTCCAGAGCAGCGTTGTTCTTCTTGAAGTTGTTCTCGAACAGAGGCATAGCCTTGCCGAAGATCATGGCGTTGCCAGTCTGGCACATGACCATACGCTGACCGGCTTCCACGCCGAAGTTGGGCATATAGCCGGACTTGGTCATCTCTTCGATGGCGCTGAGCAGGGTCAGCATGTTCTCGGAGGTGAAGGTGTACTTCAGCTCAGGGGTGAAGGTGTTGCTCAGGCCTGCGCCTGCGCCGAAGATGTAGAGCATATCGGAAGCGGTGACGCCGGAGTTGGCGAACACGAAGCCGTAGCAGCCGTCCTTGGTGCCCTGCTTGATGACGTCCAGGAACTCCTCATAGGTCCAGCCTTCCTTCTGGATCTTGGCAACGTCGATGCCCAGGCCTTCCATCATGGTCTTGTTGGCGCCGATGGACTGAATGGTCAGGTACAGAGGCAGGCCGTAGGTGGTGCCTTCCAGAGTCAGGTACTTCAGAGCGTTCTCGTCGTAGTCGGCCAGACGGTCAGCGGCCATGTACTGGGCGATGTCAATGGCGACGCCCATTTCCACGTAGGTGCCCAGCGCGTTGGAGGAGATCTCCGCGATGTCGGGAGCCTCGCCGGCCTGCGCCATGGTGGACAGCTTGTCGTTGTGATCGCCCCAGGAGGTCTCAATGATCTCCACGGTCAGGTTGGGGTACAGGGCATGGAAGTCATCTGCCCAGGTCTTCAGGTTCGTCAGGTAATTGCCTGTGACGGGGGGAGCCATGATCACGATGGTGTCGGGTTCCGCCTTTGCTTCCGTGGGAGCCTCGGTCGCGGCAGCAGTGGTGGCGCTGACATTGGCTTCGGTGGGAGCCTTGGTCTCGGTAGTGGTCTTGGAGCCGCAGGCGGCCAGACCCAGAACCATAACGACGACCAGCAGCATGGTTACGATCTTTTTCATTTCTGTTATCCTCCTGGTGTTCAAATTAGCGCTCCGGCATTGTCGTTGCGCCATGCGATTGTTATAGCGAAGTTGGCATTTCATGTCAATAGTTACGTAAATGAATGAAACTTTATTTTATCCACTGATTTGAAATCGCAGTTTTTTAGTGAATTGGTGAAACTATCGCAAAGCAGCGTTCGCCAAAATGTACAATATCCACAAAAATCGCGTCAAATATTTGGCAACAAAATGCATGGTCATTCCTCCCAGGAGGCGATACAATGGTACGGATACTGTAGGAAAGTATAAAGATTGATGAAATTTTTTACAAAATGGCCGGAAGCCTCCCCAGCGCCCCGCCCCGGCTGTCCGGAACTCCCATGGTAAAAGGCGAAGAAGCAGAAATCATAACAAAAGGCGGTACCCTATGAATTTCTCTCCCGATTCAAGATTCATGCGCCTGTGCAGCAGCTTTGTGTCGCTGGTGCGTATCAATCTTCTGTGGCTGCTGTGCAGTCTGCCCCTGTTCACCGTCGGCGCTTCCACCGCCGCCATGGTTTCCGCCCTGACAGCGTTCCGGGCGGATGATGAGTGCGGCGCAAAGGTGTTCTTCCGTGCCTTCCGCACCCATTTCCGTCAAGCAACCGTCTTGTGGCTGCTGATGGCTTTCCTTGGGTGTATGCTGGCGCTGGATTACCGGATCGTGGTTCATCTGGCCTTCCCCGTAAGAATGGCAGTGATCGTGGTGATCTGCTTCTGCGCGCTGGCTCTGATCCTGGTGTCCGGCCTGATTTTCCCCCTGCTGGTTCGCTTTCCGGGAACACTGCGGGACACCGTCATCAACGCGGTACTGCTGAGCATTGCTCATCTGCCGAAAATGCTGCTGGTAACGGCCATGAACCTGCTGCCGCTGCTGCTTCTCGTGCTTCTGCCCCGTCTGGTTCTCTTCTTCGGCTTCCTGTGGCCGCTGTGCGGGTTTTCTCTTATTGCACTGTACGACCTGAAGGTGATAGAAAAAATCTTCGCCATTCTGGAAAGCGGCACTCAGGAGCCGGCGGGTCAGAATTGACGGTGCCCCACTTATAATATATTAGGGTCAGGCTTGCCGCCTGACCCCAATTGTCTGTTATAAGGGATATCCCATTACCATCACGCGCTTCATTGCGGGTTTTCCTTTGCTGTTTTGCAGGAAGCAATCAGCAGTCTGCGAATATTGCCACACAGTTTCTCGGCATATTTGTATGAAGCGAGGTCAATTCTTTTGGTTTCATACATCAGCTTCAACCAATAGCTTGTCTCGTTGGACTCTTTCAATGCAATTTCCAACTTTGCAATAAAATCTTTTTTGCTCTGGGCGTACTGCGCTTCGTGTATATTCGCACCTACGGAAGTACCTGCTCTTGCAAGCTGATCGGTCATATCTCTTGACACTACCATATGGTGCGGATAAATCCCGCTTTTTTCCGGACAGCGCCGATAGAAAATGCTGCTGTCCGGTAATCGGACAGCAGCATTGTAATTGGGGATAAGTTATCAGCGCTGTACGCGGCCCGACGCATTTCCGGCCGCGAGAGCCTCAACTTCGGCTACGCTCATCTGGTTGAAGTCGTGCTCAATGCTGTGCTTCAGGCAGGAAGCGGCGACTGCAAAGTTGATCGCCGCCTGATCGTCCTTGCCGGACATCAGTGCGTAAATCAGTCCGCCGCCGAAGCTGTCTCCGCCGCCGACACGGTCAACGATATGGATGCGGTAGGTGGGAGAAAACACGGCCTTGTCGCTCGCCGCGTCATACAGCATTCCCGCCCAGTCGTTATCGCTGGCGGACAGAGAGCCGCGCAGCGTGATGGCGACCTTCCTGCATCCGAAGCGCTGCGCGATCTGGCGCGCGACGCTGATATAGCCCGCATGGTCGAGCTTGCCGCTGTTAATGTCGGTATTTTCCGCCTCGATCCCGAAAACGTCCTTCGCGTCTTCTTCGTTCGCAATGCACACATCAACATAGGGCAGCAGCTTTGCCATGACCTCGCCGGCCTGCTCGCGCGACCACAGCTTTTTTCTGTAATTGAGGTCGCAGGAAACGGTCACGCCCTTTTCCTTTGCGGCCTTGCACGCCTGCAGGCAGGCTTCCGGCATCTCGCCGCCCAGAGCAGGAGTAATTCCGGTCCAGTGGAACCAGTCAGCGCCCTCAAAAATGCCGTCCCAGGCGAATTCCTCCGCCTTTGCCGTCGCGATCGACGACCCGGCGCGGTCATATATGACCTTGGACGCGCGCTGGGACGCGCCTTTTTCACAGTAGTACACGCCCAGACGCGGGCCGCCGCGCAGAAGATACTTCGTATCGACCCCGTAGCGCCTCAGTTCGTTGACAACGCACTGTCCTATCTCATGTGCCGGAACCTTGCTGACAAAGGCGGCATCCACACCATAATTCGCGAGAGAAACCGCGACGTTCGCTTCTCCTCCGGCATAGCTCACCTCGAAGCTGTTCGCCTGCACGAAGCGAAGGTACCCCTCCGGGTTCAGGCGCATCATAATCTCACCAAAAGTTACTGCTTTCATGACTTTCTCCTCATGTATGTTAATTTTTCAGAAGATGGATCGCAAAACCGGCGATTTCGTCTTTGAAGTAGATGGCGGTAAGCTCTCCGTTTTTGTACTTTGCCGAGCTTTCGTCAAACGCGACGCCTTTTCCCTTCAGCTCGTCCATCGCCTTTGCCATGTCGTCCACGGCGATGCAGATGTGGCCGTTGGTTCCTCTGCCGTTTTCCTTTACGATCTCAATCATTTTGTCGCCGACAAATATGGATGAATTGCCGTACTTCGGCTCAAATCCGAACAGAACATGAAACAGCTCCGCGATCTGCGCGGCGTTCTCCGCATTGGCGGCGTTGATTCCCAAATGCGCAACTTTCAATTTCGCACTCAGCCCTTCGCGATGGAGACCATCGTTCTGGCAACCTCCGTTATTTTCTCAAATTCGCCGTTCTCAACCCACTTTTTGTTGACCAGATTTCCGCCTATGCCCGCGCCGCACATGCCGAGGTCGAGATACTCCCGGAGATTCGTCTCGTTTACGCCGCCGACCGCCATCATGGGTACGTGGCTGATCGGCGCCCGCACGGCCTTGACGTACGCGGGGCCAAGGTTTGCGATCGGGAAAAGCTTTACGAAATCGGCGCCGTTGTTGTAAGCGGTCAGGATCTCCGTGGGCGTGAGCGCGCCGGGCATGGACACAAGCCCAAGCTCCCGCGTGCGCTTTATGACGTCGATATTGGTATCGGGGGAGATGATATACTTTGCCCCCGCGCTGGCGGCAAGCTCAACAAGCTCAACGGAGGTCACTGTGCCCGCGCCGACCTCCATAGTTCCGCTGTACGCCTCGCTGACGGCTTTGATCGCGGCGGCGGTGGTTGCCCAGCTATCCGGGTTTTTCTGGTCAAAGGTTATCTCAACAAGCCGGAAGCCGCCCGCGTAGAGGGCTCCGGCGACCTTCAGACATTTTTCCGGCGCGATGCCGCGCACAATCGCGATCAGCTTTTCTTTTTTTATGGTCTCAATTACATTTTCTCTCATTGATACGCACTTCCTTTTTTTGAAAAAGCCCCGCGGACCGCGAGGCTCTTTCTTTCCCATCACAGATATTTTTCACCAAAGGCAACCAGCGCCTTTTCAAAGCACTGCATCGGCACTCTTGCCATGCCCGCACCGATCAGGCCGCCGACACGATTGAACATACCGCCGTGAATTGCCGGGCAGACGCCCTCCTTGAGTACCTTGCGGATATCGATGCCGACGGGGAGGAAATCGAAGTCTAGGTTGGGGATGGGGAAGTTGTAGTTCTTCTCCATCGTGATCCTGTACATTTCCTTCGTCTGCCCGATGCTCTCCTTCAGCGTCATGCCGCGCAGGTTGCACACGATGGGGCTTGCCGCGGCGGCAAAGCCGCCCATGCCGTAGCATTCGACGACGCAGGAGTCGCCCATCCACGGGAGCTGATCCTTCTCGGTGAACTCCGAGGAGGTGTAGCGGCCCTTCATCATCGGTGCGGGAGCGGTGAACCACTGTCCCGGCAGGGATGCGATCTTGATGCCGAACTCGACGCCGTTGCCGCAGACCGCCGTGACCATGGTCGAATACTCCGTGCCGTCCGCCGCGACCAGCGCCGCTCTTGCCGCGGCCTGACCATAGCAGTGGAAGAAACGCGGCGTATCGACGATATACCGCACCGTCTTCATGATCTCCTTCTTGGGTCTGTCCAGCTCAAACAGTGCCGGCAGCATGAGCCGGTCATAAATGTAGTCGCAGGCGGTCTGGCGGGTGTGGTTCTCGTCGCCCATCTGCATACTTTCGGCAAGGATCGGCTTGATGGGGATGCCGCCCAGCTTGTGGAGCGCCTCCACCATGGGCGGGAACAGCTCCTCGCGCATATAGCGCAGGTTCTCCGCGATCTCCTTGGAGTAAAGGCCCCAGCCGCAGAAGCCGCCCTGAAACGGTCCTTCCGCCGGGAACGTCGCGGCGACGGTATGGTTGTGCCGGTCCTCCACAACGTTCAGGACGACGGACTTCGTAATGATGCCCGTGCCCGCGCCGACCGTGTTGTGGTCGAGTGCGCTGGAGATTTTGATCTCGCCTGCCTTGAGGCGCTTGACCGCTTCTTCCTCGTCCTTCGCCCAGCCCTCAAAGAGCATTGCGCTGACCATGCCGCGCTTGTGGAGCATCGTCATGTCCTCATAGGCGATCGGGGGGCCCGAGTGGAGGATCATGTGATCCTCCAGCCCATCGACGCATTCGATGGCCGGCTTCATATCCACCCAGACGGGGTCGCTGTCCATGAGCATATGGACTGTTTTCTCATTTGCCTGCGCTATTTTTTCTTTTATATCCATCTTTGTCGCGTCTCCTTCTGTGTTCAGAGCAGTTTGTCAAGAAGCGCAAGAATCTCCGGCTTCAGCTTGACGGGCGGACGCCACTCCAGCTGCGTCACCTTGACGCCCTGCTTTTCTACCGCTTCATAGAAGCTCTGAAGTCCGACATTGATCACTTTCAGCTTTGTCTTGTCGTATTCCTTCACGGTTCTCAGCCCCTTTCATTCAGCGCGCTCATGAGCGCCGCGGCAAGGCGCGCGCTCTGGTAATTGCTGTCCGTCACGATGACTCCCGCGTCACGCAGCATCTTTGCCTGAAGCTCGATATTCTGCGGGTCCTCCGCAGAGCCGCAGATATTGGAAATGACCGTGATGTGCTTTTCGGCGATCGCCTTTTTGGCCTCGATCGCGAACTCCTTCACCGGCTCCTTCGCAACGCCGGGACCTGTGATGAAGTCCAGCAGAATGACCGCGACCTCATCGTCCTGAAGCTCCTGACGGAAGCGCTTCAGTCTGATCTCGGGGTCGAACACCGGGTGCGGCGAGCACGCGGTAAATTCCTCGCTGCCGAGGTCAAGGATGGAGTGCCCCTCGCTGTGCAGGTGGGAGGCCAGCTTTTCGGCATACGCCGTGTTCAGGTTGCTGTGCAGCCGGGCGTTTTTGACGTGGCTGCTGTAATAGATCAGTCCTTCTTCGGTGAAGGTGCCGCCGCAGTACAGTCCGCGGAAGTACTTCTGCTTTGCGGAGTACCCGCGCATCTCCCGCGCGACGATCTCCTTGATCTGCTCGTCCGTGAAGCCAAAGTCATGGGTCTTCGCGCCGAGGAGCTGAGCGGCCTTTACCGCCGCGCCCTCAAGGCTGTACGTGCCATACACTCTGTGCCCCTCATAGAGCTTCTCGTCCGCGCCGAGGAAGATCGCGACGACAGGCTTTGAAACAATATCCGCGAAGCTGAGGACCTTGTTCATGACCGTGAGGTCAGCAAGCTTCGATACCAGAATGATGATCTTGGTGTCGGAGTCGCGCTCCAGACGGCGGATACCTTCGAGCATCATGATGCCGCCGATCTCCGGGTACAGGTCGCGTCCGCCCGTGCCGATGAGGGAGGAGATGCCGAAGCCCAGCTTCTCGACCAGACAGCCGACTTCCTGCGCGCCGCTGCCGGACGCGCCGACGATGCCGACGCAGCCGGGGTGATAGCAGCTGCCCGCCGCAAGCCCGACGCCCTTCAGGTAGCCGACGCCGCAGTCGGGACCCATCATCAGCACGCCTTTGCTGATGGCAAGCTCCTTGAGGCGTTTTTCATCTTCAAGAGAGACGTTGTCGCTGAACATGAACACATCCAGTCCCTTTTCCAGCGCCTTTTCCGCCTCCGCCGCAGCGTACTCGCCGGGGAGCGAGATCTGCACGAGGTCATAGGGGTCTTCATCGAGGTCGATATCCTCGATGTTATCGTAGGTCTTGCCGCCGGATGCGGCATTCTTGTGGTCAAGCAGATCCTGACCCAGCGCCAGCGCCGCGTCCGCGGCAGCTTCGTCGGACGCGATGACGGCGACGACGAGGTCGTTCGCGCCGACATCCGCCGGGATATCAAAGCCAAGCCCTTCCAGTATCTCTCTGTTTGCCGCCGTCACCATGCTGGCGTTGCAGTTTTCGATACCGTCCGCTTTCTTGACGCTGTCGGTCACAGACATGAGGGAGACCGAGTCCACATATCGGTTTCTTTTGATTATAAATTTACTTGTCACACTAATCGCCTCTGGTTTCCTAATTTATACTGAACTCCAATTAAAATCTTTAGAAAAGATTTTAATTGCCCGAAGGGCAAGGAGTTCATACGAGACTTGTTTTGTGATTTCTTTCCTTATAAATCACAAAACTGGCAGCGCCATCAGGCGATGCCTTCCTGATTGAAATCAAAGATTTTAATCAGGAAATAATATTAGATTTCGGCGCGGCGGGGCACTGCCCTGCCGTTTTCACAGCGGATGTTTACGCGGTATTTCTCCGGTTCACCGGCGGAGTCCGTGCGGACATGGCAGCCGGTGGATGTTTTCCGTTCAAGGGCGGCAAGCGTCACTGCGTATGCCGTGAGCGTATCGTTGCGCAGGCGCTGCTGCGCATAGCAGCCGCTCTCCGGGATCTGTTCCAGCATCCGCTCCAGCTCCGTCTTCGCCTGCTCCAGCTTACCGGCCTCCCGGATCACGCCCAGCGCCCCGCCGACGATTTTTGTCAGCTCCGCGCGAAGCGCGTCGATATTGACCGTGGCTGCCGCGTCGCTTATCTCGTCCGTGCAGTCCGCCGGTTCGCCGCTGAATGTGTCCATATACGCCGCCGCGCTGCAGCCAGCTCTGCGGCCGAACACCATCGTTTCCAGTCCGGCATTGCCGCCGATGCGGTTCGCGCCGTGCAGTCCGCCGAGTGTCTCGCCGCAGACGAACAGCCCTTCCACGCTTGTGCTGCAATCGGGTCTTGCGTACACGCCGCCCAGCGAGGTGTGCGCCGCCGGGGCTATCTCCATCGCCTGCTCGGCGATGTCCATTCCCACCGCGCGGTAGCGCTTTACGTATGCGCTGTAAGCCTCCTCCAGCCGTTCGCGCCCGACACCGCTTGCGTCGAACGCCACGCCGCCGTGCTCCGTTCCCCGTCCCGCGGCGATCTCGGACGCGATCGCGAAGGACAGAACATCCTTATCCGCGCATTCGCCCTTGTCGCTGTAACGGAACATGAACCGTTCGCCTTTGCCGTTGCACAGCACAGCGCCCTCATAGAAAAGCGTCGTGATCACGCTCTTTCCGGCAATCGCCAGCGGCCAGACGGCAGCGCTCGGCTCGAACTGGACAAACTCCATATCCGTCAGCTCTGCCCCGGCGTCAAGCGCCATTGCCATGGCGTCCCCGCCGAGGTCAGCGGAGTTCGTCGAAAACGGGAATATCCTGCAGAAGCCGCCCGCGGCGAGGATCACCGCTTTCGCCTTGATCTGCATCCAGCGTTTGCTCTGCGTGTCAAAGCAGTGAGCGCCGCACACTCTGCCGTCTTCCGTTATCAGGCGCAGGGCATGGAGCGTGGTGCAGACGCTGACATTTTCGTGCTGCTCCATGACGGTAAGCAGCTTTCTGAGGATCGCGCCGCCGGCATCGTTGCCGATGCTGATGACCCGCGGACACGATGCCCCGAGGGGTCTGAGCTGCTGATAGCTCCCATCCGCCTCGCGGTTGAAGTCCAGGCCAAGCTCATCGAAAAACGGCAGAAGCTCAAGGCTGCCCCTGCACAGCTCTTCAACGAGCGCCGCGTTGCCCTGACCTCTGCCGGAAGCCTCTGTATCCTGTATGAAAAGTTCCGTCGAATCCTGCGGATTCAGCGGCATATTGAAGCCGTGTACATACGGGGATGACCCCGCACCGGGGCGCAGAATCGTGATTCTGCGCCCCGGCTCGGCTTTCAGTACTTCATATGCCGCCGTCAGCCCGGCAAGACCGCCTCCAATAATAAGCAGGTCTGTTTTCACGGCTTATTTGGTCTCCCAAATACCGCCCTTTGCCATGGAGCCGACGTTCTGCACGAAGAGGTTGAGGTAACGCGGATAGTCCTTGCTGGGGAACTCCCAATGGAAGGCCGCAAGTCTTCTGTTCATTTCCTCGTCGCTGATGCACAGATGCAGCTTACGCGCAGGGATGTCGATCTCGACCTCGTCGCCCTCTTCGATGACGCCGAGGGGGCTGCCGAGCGCCGCTTCGGGGGACACATAGCCGATGGAAAGGCCGGAGGTGCCGCCGGAGAAGCGTCCGTCGGTGATGATGGCGCAGGAGTTATACAGCTCGTGCAGACCCTTCAGCTCTTCCTGGAAGGTGAAAGCGGTGGTGCCGAAACGTCCGCGCAGGCCCATAAAGCGCAGCACGCAGCAGTCGCCCACATGGATCTGTCCGGCGCGCAGAGCCTGAATGCCATCCTCAAGGGAGTCGAACACACGGGCCTTGCCCTTGTAGGTCATGAGCTGGGAAGGAACGCCCGCGATCTTGACGATAGCGCCTTCGGGAGCGAGGTTGCCGTAGAGCACGCCGATGCCCGGCTCGGTCATGACGGGGTTGTCGAGGCTGTGGATAACGTCGCGGTTGTAGACGACGGCGTCTCTGACGTTCTCCTCAAGGGTATGTCCGGTGACGGTCAGGCAGTCGCCGTGCAGCTTGGGCAGCAGCTCCTTCAGCATGGCGCGCATACCGCCGGCAAGGTCAAAGTCCTTGACGTTGTAGGGGCCGCTGGGAGCGAGGTGAGACAGCAGCGGGATCTCGTTGGAAGCTTCGTCGAAGTACTTCCACCAAGGCAGGTCGTAGCCCGCTTCATTCGCGATGGCGGGAATGTGGAGGATGAGGTTGGAGGACGCCGCGACTGCCATGTCCAGCATGATGGCGTTCTTGATGGCGTTCTCGGTAATGATCTGTCTGGCGGTGATGCCCTCGTTGACCAGATTCATGATCTGCTTACCGGCCATGTAGGAGAGGTTGTAGATGGAGGAGCTGGTCGCGCACATGGTGGAGTTGCCGGGCAGGGTCATGCCCAGAGCCTCGGCGATCATGCACATGCTGTTCGCGGTGGTCATGGAGGTGCAGGCGCCGCAGATGCCCCAGGAGTTTTCGATGAGTCCATTGTACTCATCCATGTCCATCTTGCCGGCCTTCGCCGTGCCGACCTTGTCCTGCGCATGGATATGCAGGACTTCCTTGCCGCGGAAGGTACCCAGAGGCATGTAGCCGCCGGTCACCATGATGGCGGGGATGTTCAGTCTCGCCGCGCCCATCAGATGGCCGGGGACGACGGAGTCACAGGAGGAGAGCAGCACCATGCCGTCAAAGAAGTTGCCGTCAACGGTCAGCTCGACCTGATCGGCGATGGAGTTACGGCTGGGGACTTCGATATATCTGGGGTCCTTGAGCACCATGCCGTCGCAGATACCCGTCGTCATGACCTCCAGCGGCAGGCCGCCTGCTTCACGAACGCCCTGCTTTACACGCTCGGCAAGCTTGTCAAGATGTACATGGCCGGGGTTATATTCGTTCCAGCTGTTCACCACAGCGATGAGGGGGCGCTTCTGTTCTTCCTCGGTATAGCCCATGCCGCACATCAGTCCGCGGCGGCACTCGGAGGCTTCGCCAAACTCCCAGCAGCTTCTCATGTTTTCATACTTTACCTTTGCCATTGTCTTTTTCACCTTTCCGGAATTTCTTCCTGAGCATTTGTTTTTCCTGTTTACTGATTTATCTCAAAATTCATCTTCGAGCATACAGTCGATCGCGCCGTCGATGCTCTGTCCGCCATCGACCGCGATCGTCTGCCCGACGATGTATTTTGTCTTTTCCACATCCGCGAAGAACTGTATCATCGGCACGATATCCTCCGGCGTTGCGAGGTATCCCGCGGCGATCTTGCGCCGGAAGCCCTCGACGTCGCGATCGGAATAACGGCTCATCACGCCGGTGAGGATCAGACCGGGCGCGACACAGTTGACGCGGATTCCGTACTTTGCCACCTCGATGGCGAGCGTCTTCGTGAACATCTCGATGCCGCCCTTGCCAGCGCAGTATGGCAGTGCCTTTCTCTTGACCCATGTGACGCTGCCGTGGATCGAGCTGATGTTCACGATGCGTCCGGGGATGTTGTGCTCCTTCATGTTCTTGATCGCTTCATGGGACAGATAGGCCGCGCCGCTCAGGTTCAGCGCTATCTGGGAATCCCAGTAATCCAGCGGCATGTCGCAGAACTCGCCCTTGGGCATTTTCAGCGCGCCGCCGGCGTTGTTGATGAGGACGTCCACCGTGCCGAAGTGCTCGATGAAATCCCGCATCATCCCCACCGCCTGCTCCCGGCAGCCGATGTCCGCGCAGTAAATCTGTGCGTCCACGCCGTATTTGCGGCATTCCGTCGCGGTCTCCTCCGCACCGGCTCTGTTGTTGTGGTAGTTTATGCCGACGTTGCAGCCGTCCTTCGCGAAGGCGATCGCCGTCGCCGCTCCTATGCCGTGGGATGCACCCGAAATAAGTACGTTCCTGCCCATTTACTTCAACTCTCCTTTATAAAACTTGCTGTGCCGGATATGTTCATCCGTCGTATACATTGCGAGGAACAGTTTCTGCGGCATTCCGCAGCCGAGCTGCGTTATCATCTGCGCGGCCATGACCGAAGTATCCGTCAGGCCGCAGCTGAGCGCCTCGTCAACAAAGCGCTGATATTGCTCCGTATAGGCAGCGCACAGGTCAAGAACACGACGGACGTTCTCCGCGCCCTCGATGTTGTAGCCCATTCCGGCATAATCGTGCCCCGCGATGATATTCTCGACGTCGCAGGTTCTGAGCTTCGCAACCGAGCCGAGATAGGCGTCAAGATCCTGATAGAACGCGATGCCCTGCGTCACGGTTCCGTTTGCCTGCAGGGAGTCTCCGGTCACAGCGGTCTTCGTTTTCCTGTCGTACCAGCATACGCAGTCGCCGTCATGTCCCGGGGTGTGCAGCACCGTAAGTCTGTCTCCCAGCGCCTCCCCGTCCCGAAGAACACGATCCGGCTCCACACCGCGCAGGTAGCACTGGGGCGGCGGACTGAACCTGGGGTACTTTGTCCGGATGCGCACGGCGTTCGCCGCGGGATCTCTCAGCGCCGGGGCAGCCTGCTCAATGCAGGCGGTTCTGATCTGCGGCGCAAGCTCCTTTATCCGGGCGTGGCCGCCGATGTGGTCGCCGTGGCAGTGCGTGCTGACGAGCCAGTCGATGTCTCCCAGCCCCAGCCCAAGCTCCGCCAGTGCGGGGCGTATCACCCCGTCAACCACGTCTGCGCTCGCGCCGCTGTCTATGAGGCAAAGTTCCTCGCCCCGTACCAGCGTCACCCCGCTCCACACGGGCGGGAAAGGAGACTTGAGCAAAAATATTCCGTCCTGGACCTCGCGAAAGTGTTCCATATCGTCTCTCAGCCTTCCATTTTTTCTATGTATCCGTAGGTCTGCCTTGCGACCCCCAGTTCCTCATTCGCGGGGATCACGGACACTCGCACCGCCGAAGCCGCGCCGGATATGGTGCCTTCCCGGCAGCCGCTGTTTTTCTCCTCGTCCAGCTCCACGCCCAGATGCCGGATCTGCGCGCACACTCTGCTTCTGACAAGGTCGGAGTTCTCGCCGATCCCGCCGGTGAAGACGAGCTGGTCAAGTCCGCCAAGCTCCGCGTAATACGCGCCGATAAACCGTACGATGCTGCACACGAACATATTGATCGCCAGCTCTGCCCGTGCGTTCCCGTCCGCCGCCGCGGCGCTGACCTCGCGCAGGTCGTTGCTGACGCCGGACACGCCCAGAAGTCCTCCGTTTTTGCTCAGCCCGTGGAGGATGTCGTCAAGCTCCATGCCCTTGCTCATGAGGAAAGGCACAATGTACGGGTCAATGTCCCCGGCACGATTCGCGTGCATCACGCCGGTCTGGAGGGAGAAGCCGAAGCTGTTGTCCACGCTCTTTCCGTCGAGGATCGCGCAGATGGAGCAGCTTCCGCCAAGGTGGCAGGAGATGACTCTCTCCGCCCTGCCGAGCTTTGCCGCCTGCTGGGCGATGTACCCGTGGGACGCGCCGTGATAGCCCATCTTGCGGATGCCGTATTTTTCGTACCATTCGTAGGGGATGGAGTACAGCGCCCGCTCAAGGGGGATCTCCCGGTGAAACGCCGTCTCGAACACGCCTATCATGGGCACATCCGGCAGAACGGCTTTGAACTGCCCTATCGCCTCTATGTAGGCGGCGTTATGCACCGGCGCGATGTAGAGGTATTCGCGCATGTTCTCCATGACCTCGTCCGTCAGCTCGTGTACGCCGTAGTAGCCTCGGGAAAGCACGGTCTTGAAGCCTATGGCGCTTATTTCCTCCACGCCCTTTATCACGCCCGTTTCGTCGCCGGTCAGCTTTTCCAGAAACAGCGCGATGCCCTCGGCGTAGCTTGGGATGCACAGCCCCTCCGCGCTGAACCGCGCACCGCTGAGATGGCTGCGGTACGACATGATCGCCGCGTCACGGCTGCCGACGCGCTCTATCTTCGCCTCGCACAGCACCCGCTCCTCCGGCATGTCAAAGAGCTTGAATTTCAAGGATGTGCTGCCGACATTGCTGACAAGCAGTTTCATAACTGTCCCCTCCCATGTATAAGCTTTGCCGCGATCGTGATCCCCAGCAGCATCTCCGAACCGGAGCTGCTGCCGATGGTCAGAAGCCGCTGCGTGCCGTCCTCCCCGGCCCCGGTAAGGCCGCGGAGCACATTGTCCATCATTTCAAATCTGCCACCGTCCGCGACGGCTTTCAATATCGCCGCGCTTATGAGGTTTGTACGTTCCGGGGCATAGCGCCTCACTGCGTTCACAAACTCCACATCCGCCGCGGTCAGCTTCCGCGCGCCGTGCAGCAGCGTGTATGTCGTGCCGCACAGGACATCGTCCGCCGACGGCGTCAGTCCGATGCCCAGCCCCAGCAGGCTCTTCACTTCCACGGGCACGGCCTCAACGTCATTGTGTGCAAGCCCGTCCCTCAGCCGGGCAAGCGGCCCGTATGCCTTTGCGCAGAAAGGATTTGCCGCTATACCTTTTTCCGGCGCCGCCCCCAGACAGAGGGCATCCGCAAGCGGCACAAGTCCGCTTGTCCTGCCAAGAGCGCTGAGCAGTCTCGCAGCGGCCTCAATCCTCTCCGTGCGGAAAGTGCCACACGGTTCCTGCGGCGCGCGCCGCGGATACGGCTGCACACGCAGAACCCCGCCGCGAAACACAAGCGCATTGTCTGCCGTGTCGAAGCGCCCGCCTGCGGAAAGCCGCAGAGCCGCCGCCGCGGCGGCATAGTCGTCCACGGCGATACCGATGGGCGTTATGCCAAGGTCGGCGGAACAGAGCATATACACATCCTGCCCCGCTTTCATATAGCCTGCTTTGGAATTGACCGCCAGAAGCTCGCCCGGGCCATTTGTAAAAAGCCTTTCCAACACGGCCTTATCCGCAAAAGCATCTATTACCGTTTCTTTCATATCACTGCTTCTCTTGTCTTCTCATTCAGGTCCGTTTCTGCCTTAAGTATAAGCTTCCGCGTTCGATATAGCAATACAATTTCCCGCCCGGATTTATAAAAAGCAAACATTTTTCGTAATTTGAATTTCGGGCAAATCGCTTTCTTTGCCGCTTGATTATTTACATCCGCTGTGCTATAATTTATAAAAAATGGAAAGAGCGGGCGCACCGTCCCCATACCGTCTCCCGCAAGATAGGAAAACGCCGACGGGCGCGTTTGCGCGATAAATCACCTTGTCTTCATGCCTTTCCGTGACGATCACAAAAGGAGTTGTTATTATGCTGCTGTGTGATATGAACCCGAATCTCCGGTTTGCCCAGAATATCGTTTTCGTCCCCGTCGGGCGGCAGGTCTGTCCCGGTGACAACCGCATTTTTTATGTGACCTCCGGTGTCGGAACGCTTGCCGTACACGGCAGCAGCTATCCGCTTGCCCCGGGGACGTTCGCGCTGATAAACTCGGGGGAGCTTTACCAGCTCCAGCCCGGTGCACCGCTGAGCATGATCGTCTTCAACTTCGATTACAGCTTTGAGCGCTCGAACATTGTAAACTTCATCCCGCCGATCCCCGTCAGCGGCGGCGAGTCCGCCGGAGAGGTATACCGTGACCACATCGACGACTGCGCCGCGCTCAACGAGCCGCTTGTCCTCAGCGACATGAATTTCATCGAGGGCGAGCTGAAGACCATACTGGACGTCTATGAATCGCAGGAGGTCTACTACCGCGAGAAAGCCTCGAGCCTCTTCAAGACCGTGCTCATCACCATCGCGAAGACCAAGATGGTCTCCAACAACCGTGCCGGACGCACCGCGCTGCAGCTCATCCGCTACCTTCAGGAGCACTATAACGAGAACCTGACCAGCGAGATGATCGCCGAGCAGTTCAACTACCACGCCTACCACATCAACCGTCTTATGCGCAACGCGACGGGCACGACCGTGCATAAGTACCTCATCAACTATCGCATCACCGCCGCGAAGAATCTGCTGACATGTACGGAGCTGAGCGTGCAGGAGATTGCCTTCAAGGTCGGCTTTGAGAGCACCGCGTACTTCTCAAATTCCTTCAAGAAAATGATCGGGTGCAGCCCCAACGAATTCCGCAGGCTCCAGCGGCAATCCTTCTGAGCTGCGCGGCTGCCGGTATGGCGTCATGCGCCGTGCCGGCAGTTTTTTTCTGAACCGGAAATTATACATTTCCAAAAGTGCTTCCGCCGCTGTGCCGTTCCGGGTTTATCATCGGAATTACACAGAAACGCAATTATTTTTGCGTAAATTGCCAATGTGCATGTTCCGCAGCGCAAATGGTTTGTTGAATTTGACTATATTATACAGCAGACACGCGTGTAAAGAAAGCGTTAAAACAAACAACTTTTTGCAAAAAGCAAACATATCCGCATCCGCCCCAGCCGGTCGATGCTCTTGACCACGAGGGTGTCGTCCTTTTTTAATTTCCGGATCAGTCGCTTGTAATTTTTTCGTTCAAAGTCCTTTCCGGACTGCTTGTCCATATAGACCCGATTTTCCGCTATCCCGAACTCCCGCATTGCGATCAGCTGCCTTTGCTCGTTCTGTTCCTTTGTTGAGACCCGGATATACCCATATTCCATAATATAAACCTCCAATTTATCGGTATTCGGATAAATTGTAGTACAATTTGCTGCCCCTGTCGTATCCTGTGAGGCAGTGGTATATCACTTAATATGGAACAGCCGCAGTCAAAATACTCGCGGCGGGTCGAAAATCTGACAAGAAAGTCTTTTCACGTTGGAATTTTGCAAATCAGCAAAGAAAAAAGCGCCTGCGCCCCGTTCAGATAGCGGGGCGCAGGCGTGGAAGTCAATATGGAGCATTTCTGATAGAAATAAAAAATCCGAACCCGTCCCGTCTGGAACAAGTTCGGATTTCTTTGTTTTGGTGGACGATATAGGACTCGATCACCGATTTACCCCGTGGGGCAAAATCGTATGGATGCAGCCAGTTTCTGAACTGGCTGCCGCAAGATGCCACTGGCATCCTGCATTCAGATGGGTTCAAGTCCTATACCGTCCACTAAAAAGCGAAAACACCACCTGACAGGTGGTGTTTCTTATGGTGGACGATATAGGACTCGAACCTATGACCTTCCGCACGTCAAGCGGATGCTCTAGCCAGCTGAGCTAATCGTCCGTCAGCGCACTCAACTGAATGCCTGATTAGTATACACAACCATTCGCCATTTGTCAAGCGTTTTTTCCAGAAATTATCCTGCTGCCGCGTCAACGCTCTGTTCCCCCTGAAATTGGATGACCAGACGGTTGGGAAGGCACACGATCGGCGTGCCGCTGCTGCAAAAGCCACGCTCCATGCAGTAGTGGTCTGGGCAGTCCGCCGCCGTGACGGCAATACGCCCGTCCCGGACGGTGACGGTGTTGCTGCCGCCTGTTTCCCCGGTGACGGTAAACTGCTGATCGATGCGCAGATTTACGGTTCTGACAATCTTTCCCCCGCTGCTGATCTCGGCGTAAACGGCGTCGTCGCCGGGCAGCAGAAGGAAGATGCTCAATCCAAGGCACACCGCCGCAATGGCCGCAATGAGCAATATCCACGTTTTTGTTTTCACAGGGCAGTCACCTCGCCGGGAAAGATTTGCGATTCCATTGGCAGTATAGCAAAAATCAGAGAAAAACGCAAGAAAAAGTCCAATAAACTTCTTGACTTTTTCTGTATGCAATGCTAGAATAGACGAGCCGCATTGAAGGGGCTTTCAGTCGGTGCGTCCAAAATCACCGCGCCCCCAGAGCGAGACTACACAATTAAAGTAGGTGAAACAAATGAAAGCAGTTATCGTAACCGGTGGTAAGCAGTACACCGTTGCCGAGGGCGACATCGTGTTCGTGGAGAAGCTGGGTGCGGAAGCCGAGGCTACCGTCAAGTTCGATCAGGTTCTGGCTGTTCTGGACGGCGAGAACACCAAGATCGGTGCTCCCACTGTGGAGGGTGCCAGCGTCGAGGCCAAGGTCGTCAAGAACGGCAAGGGCAAGAAGATCGACATCATCCGCTACAAGTCCAAGAAGAACGAGAAGAAGCACATCGGTCATCGCCAGCCTTACACCAAGGTGGAGATCACCAAGATCGCTCTGTAATTTATGACAAGATGCGAATTTCACACCGAGGGCGAGAGGATCACCGGATTCTCCGTCTCGGGTCACAGCGATTATGACGAGCCGGGAAAAGACATTGTCTGCGCCGCCGTCTCCGCTGTCGTTACCATGGCCGAAGCCACCATCAACGATGTGTGCGGCGCCAAGGCCAAGGTCCGGGTCAAGGATGGGGAAGATAACCGCATCACTTTGACTCTCCCCGCGTCCTGCGACGAGGAGGACACCGTTCAGGCTGTGCTTGCCGGAATGTTGGTGACTCTGTGTTCGCTGCGGGACGACTATCCTGATAATATCGAAGTTTTGGAGGTGTAACACCATGCTGAAGATTGGTATTCAGTTCTTCGCTCACCACAAGGGCGGCGGTTCCACCAAGAACGGCCGTGATTCCGAGTCCAAGCGTCTGGGCGTGAAGCGTGCCGACGGTCAGTTCGTTCTGGCCGGCAACATTCTGGTCCGCCAGAGAGGCACCCACATCCATCCCGGTGTCAATGTGGGCATCGGTAAGGACGACACCCTGTTCGCCAAGGTTGACGGCACCGTCAAGTTTGAGCGTCTGGGCAAGGATCGCCGGCAGTGCTCCGTGTACGCCGAGCAGTAAGATCATCTGGACAAGGAAGGCTGCCGCAGCATAAATTGCGGCAGCCTTTTTTAATGGGGAAACTCTGAGATAACACCGTGTCATTGTGCGCATGCCGCAGGAAGGAGGCACCCATCGTGCTTTTGGCAGAATTTGACCCCACACCCCGCGCCGTTATCAACCCGGATTATATAAAGCCGGTGGAGAATTTCTCGGAAACGGTGGTCGCCGTCTTTTCCCATCAGCTTTTTGCCTCCGTGACCGCGTTTCTGGACGGTAAGTGCATCGCCCATACCCGCGACGCGGACGGGGACTGGCCCATTTACGAGGTCACTTACCGTGGAAAACAGCTGGGCTTCTGCAAGGCCAAGGTCGGCGCACCTGCCTGTGTGGGGCAGTTTGAGGAGATCATCGCCATGGGCGCACGCCGGTTCATCCTGCTGGGCAACTGCGGCGTTCTGGACAAAAGAATCGAGGACTGCGGCATCATCATTCCCACAAAAGCCATCCGGGATGAGGGCACCAGCTACCATTATGCCCCGGCAAGCGATCTGATCGACGTCAACACCCGCTATATTCCCGAATTTATCGAGGTTCTTCGGGAATTTGGGTATCCTTATGTGCAGGGCGCTGCGTGGACGACGGATGCCTTTTACCGGGAGACCCCCGCAAAGGTTGCCGCCCGGCGGCGTATGGGCGCGGTATGCGTGGAAATGGAGTGCGCGGCCATGCAGGCCATGTGCAATTTCCGGGGTGTGGAATTCTTTCAGTATTTCTATGCCGGGGACAATCTAGATCACCCCCAGTGGGACCCCAGAAGCCTGTCCGGACACGCCCGGCTATCAGACAAGGAAAAAATTGCCCTGCTGGCTTTCGAGCTGGCCAGCAGAATCGGCTGAATAAAGGAAGTACCCGTACTTCCATAGATTAGGAGGACGTACAACTATGTTCGTGGATAAAGTGCGCATCACCGTCATCGGCGGACGGGGCGGCGATGGAGCGGTGGCGTTCCACCGGGAAAAATATGTGGCCTCCGGCGGCCCGGACGGCGGCGACGGCGGACATGGCGGAAGCGTCATTCTCCGGGTCAACGACAACCTGTCCACCCTTTTGGATTTCCGCTACAGGCGCAAGTACCAGGCCGCCGCCGGTGTCAGCGGTCAGGGTCGAAAAATGGCGGGCAAGCGGGGCGAAAACCTGATTATCGAAGTCCCCCGGGGCACCGTTGTGCGGGACGCCGAAACGAACCAGATCATCGTAGACATGTCCACCGGCGAGGACTTCATCCTCGCCAAGGGCGGACGGGGCGGCTGGGGCAATGCCCATTACGCCACCCCCACCCGTCAGGTTCCCCGGTTTGCCAAAGCCGGTCTCAAGGGGCAGGAGCGGGACGTGATTCTGGAGCTGAAGCTTCTGGCGGACGTGGGTCTTGTGGGCTTCCCCAACGTGGGCAAATCCACCCTGCTTTCCGTCACCTCCAACGCCCATCCGAAAATCGCCAATTACCATTTTACGACTCTGTACCCCAATCTGGGCGTGATTTACGTGGACGAGGGCGTGTCCTTCGTCATGGCGGACATCCCCGGCATCATTGAGGGCGCCGCCGAAGGCGCGGGTCTGGGGCACGATTTTCTCCGGCACATCGACCGCTGCCGCCTGCTCGTTCACGTTGTAGACATATCCGGAAGCGAGGGGCGGGACCCGGTGGAGGATTTTCACGCCATCTGCGCGGAGCTGAAAAACTACAGCGTTGATCTCAGCAACCGCCCCATGATCGTGGCTGCCAACAAAACCGACCTGCTGCCCCCGGACAGCGACAATCTGGAGCGGCTCCGCGCCGCCGCCGAAGAAGCGGGCTGCGAACTGTACGAGATTTCCGCCGGCACTACCGTGGGCACCCGGAATCTCATGCGGGCGGTGGCGGAGCGGCTGCGCACCCTGCCCCCCGTGACCATTTACGAGCCGGAGTACGTGGAGGTCATCGCCGAGCCTACCGACCCCAACGCCTTCGACATCGAGCATTACGGCAGCACATGGCTGGTCACCGGCACCTGGCTGGAACGGCTGGTGCAGAACATCAATTTCGAGGATTACGAGTCCCGGAACTATTTCGACCAGCAGCTCCGCAAGGTGGGTCTGTTCGCCCGTCTGGAGGAAATGGGCATCGCCGACGGGGACACCGTGGATATTTACGACTTTGAGTTTGAGTATCAGCGGTAAGGCATCGTTCTTCAAATAATTGCCAACAGCCGGGGCAGGCTTCAGACCTGCCCCGGCTGTTGCTGTCTGCGGGTCACGCCTTCCCCAAAACCGGCGAAATGACCAACCGGGTTTTTCCGCTCTGGGCAGGGCGTTTTCCTGCGGGAACATCGGTACGGTGCATGGCGGGAATCGCCGTTCTTTGGGCGTTTTGACGGTTTTTCGGAACACAGTGGAAAACCATTTGCCATTCCCTTCTTTTTTCGATATAATGATTCTGATACGGCTACGGCTGGTTTGCGTGAGCTATTTTTATCCGGGGGTTGATTTCCATGATCCGCAATCTGAATCAGGTCACGTTCCGCTGCTTTGGCAGTGTTCCGTCCGAGCGCACCCAGACGGACAGGAATCTGTTCCGGGACGACGCCGCCGCGGTACGGCTGTCCCAAGCGGAGGCTGTGATCTACCGCGCCGCATCGGAAACGCGGATCAGCTGCGGCATGGGCATGAGCGTCCTGTCCGCCAGCACGGACGGGGAGACCTACCAGCGCTTCTATCTGGACAAGCCCGCCGTTCTCCGCAAGGGCGTATACTTCCTCCTGGAGCCGTTTCAGGGGGACGCCACAGTGATGGTGTCCGCTCAGGAGCCGCCGGAGGAGCTGGGTCGCCGCGCCCCCAGCAGTGCCCGGGTGGAGCATCAGCTGCGGGTGGAGGGCATTTACACCTTCTTCTATCAGGAAAAGGAGCAGGGCTTCCTGTTTTCCGGGGAATCCCACCCCATGACCGAGCTGACCTACGTGGATCAGGGCGCGCTGCACAGCGTGGTAGACGGGCAGGACCTTCTGCTCAGGCAGGGAGACATCGTCCTCTACGGCCCGGGGCAGTGGCATATGCAGTACGCCGACATCGGCGTCGCCCCCCGGTTCGTGACCATTTCCTTTGACGTCAGCGGCGTTGACCTTGCTCCCCTGCTGAACCGGAAATTCACCGCGCCCCAGAGCGTAGCCGCGCTTTTGCAGAATATGCTCCGGGAGCAGGAATTTATGGACGCCTACTCCAACGACATCATCCTCTACCAGCTGAATCTGCTGCTGCTTCAGCTTCAGCGGGAGGCCGCGTCCCCCAGGGCAGGAAAGCTGCAGACCTCCAACGCCGTCCACAGTGAGAACGAGATCATCCGTCAGGCGCAGCAGTTTATCAGCGTCCACATCCGGGAGAAGCTGTCGGTGCCGCTGGTCGCCCGGCAGGTGGACGTCAGCCCCAGCTACCTCACGGCGCTGTTCCACAAGAATCTGCAGATTTCCCCCGGCGAGTATATCCGCCGGATCAAGCTTCAGGAGAGCAAGCAGATGATCCGGGAAAACAACCTGAATTTCACGGAGATCGCCGCCCAGCTCCACTATTCCACGGTGCATCACTTCTCCCGACAGTTCAAGGAGAAGTTCGGCATTACCCCCACAGAATACGCAAAATCTGTTCGTTGAGAGGTTTGGAACATGAAAAAAGGAAATCCCATCGCGCTGCTGCCCATCGGCGTTTTTCTCGTGCTGTATCTCGGGCTGGGGCTGCTGTTTGAGTACGGTCTGCACATCCCCATGGGCTTTTACAACATCCCCATCGTCATCGCGTTTCTCGTGTCTATTTTAGTAGCCTGTCTTCAGAACCGGGCGGTTCCCTTTGAGGAAAAGCTTGTCATCATGGGGCAGGGCGTGGGGGATAAGAACATCATCACCATGCTGCTGATCTTCCTGACGGCGGGCGCGTTCGTCGGCGTGGTGGGGCGCAGCTCCGCCCAGAGCGTCGCCTACTTCATGCTCGACATCATCCCCGCCCGGTTCGCCGTGGCGGTGCTGTTTGTGGTCGCCTGCTTCGTCTCCACTGCCATGGGAACCTCCGTCGGCACCATCACACTCATTATGCCCATCGCTCTGGAGGTCGCCCAGGCGTCCGGCTTCGACATGGCGCTGTGTGCCGGAAGCGTCGTGGGCGGTGCCATGTTCGGCGACAACCTGTCCTTCATCTCCGACACCACCATTGCCGCCTGCAACGGTCAGGGCTGCGCCATGAAGGATAAATTCAAGGGCAATTTCTGGATCGCCCTGCCCGCGGCCATCGCCACGCTGGTGCTGATCCTGCTTCTGACCATGGGGCATGACACCGCGCCCATTGATGAAAGCTACGATCTCATTCAGATTCTCCCCTACGTTCTGGTTCTGGCGGGAGGCGTTGCCGGGATCAACGTGTTTATCGTTCTGCTGACGGGCATCGTTTCCGGCGCTATCATCATGCTCCTGACCGGGCAGGTGGAAGCCACTGCACTTCTCGCCAGCATGGGCAACGGCGCTGCGGGCATGTTCGAGACCAGCATGGTTGCCATCCTTGTGGCCGCGATGTGCGCCCTGATCCGGGTCTACGGCGGCTTTGACGCGCTGCTGTGCTTCATCCGGAAGGTCTTCCGGGGCAAAAAAGGCGGTCAGCTGGGCATGGGTCTGCTGGTAGGCGCCATGGACATCGCCACTGCCAACAACACCGTCGCCATCGTCATGGCAAACCCCATTGCCAAGGAAATGAGCGAGGATTACGGCATCTCCCCCTCCCGCACGGCCTGCCTGCTGGACACCTTCTCCTGCATTTTTCAGGGCATTATCCCCTACGGTGCGCAGATGCTGGTGGCCATCTCGGCGGCAGCGGAAATGGGCTTTGCCCTGTCGGCGTTCTCCATCATGCGGTATCTGTTCTATCCGTATCTGCTGCTGGTCAGCTCCCTGGTTGCGATTTTCCTGGTAAAGGGTAAGAAAAACTGATTTCCCGGCAGAAGCGTCGGCATTTGGCCGCGCTTCTGCCTTTCTGCGTCTTAAGGCTTGCGAAAGTGGGAATTCTGTACTATAATATACACCTTATTTTAAGTGTGGAGGCAGCTATGGACTTTCGGGTATTGGCGGTTGGCGATGTGGTGGGCAATCCGGGCTTGGAGCAGATCCGCCGGAATCTGCGGCAGATGAAGCGGCAGTATCATGCGGACTTTGCGGTGGTCAACGGCGAAAACGCCGCCGTGGTGGGCATCACCCCCAATCAGGCGGACAGCATTCTGGATGCCGGTGCGGACATCATCACCATGGGCAACCACACCTGGAGCAAGCGGGAGATCGTCCCCTATATGGACGACTGCCCATGGATCATCCGTCCGGCCAATTATGCCCCTCAGGTTCCGGGGCGGGGCTGGCAGGTGGTGCAGACGGCGGCAGGCGACGTGGCCGTCATCGACCTCATCGGCCGGTGCAATATGGACTACGGTCCGGAAAATCCCTTCCTGATGGTGGACAAAATTCTCAAGCAAATCACCGCGAAGATCATTCTGGTGGAAATTCACGCGGAAGCCACCTCGGAAAAGCTGGCAATGGGCTACATGCTGGACGGGCGGGTCAGTGCCGTGTGGGGGACCCACACCCACGTTCCCACGGCGGACGCCCGGGTGCTGCCCAAGGGAACGGGCTACGTCACAGACCTGGGCATGACCGGCCCCCGGGACTCCGTGCTGGGCATCCGGCCGGAGCTGTCCATCGCCAAATTCCGGGGCGATCTGCCGGAGCGCTACCGCTGGGCGGAGGGCGCGTCCAAGATCGAGGCCGTGCTGTTCACCATCGATTCGGAAACCGGAAAATGCCGCAAGGCAGAAAGGGTCGACAAATGGGACTGAAAATTTTACACAGCGCCGACTGGCACTTAGGCTCCCCCTTCGCGGGCTTCGACGACAGCCAGCGGGCGCTTCTAAAGCAGGAGCAGCAGAGTATCCCCGGCAAAATTTCCCAGCTTTGCCGCCGGGAAAAGTGCGATCTCATGCTCCTTGCAGGAGATATTTTTGACGGTGAGCCCACCCGGGAGACGGTGGAAGCCCTCAAAAAAGCGCTGTCCGAGTGCGGCGCAAGGGTCTTCATCACGCCGGGCAATCACGATTTCTGCGCCCCCGGCTCTATCTGGCTGGAAGAAAGCTGGCCGGAAAACGTCTATGTGTTCACCGGCGAACTGGAAGCCGTCACGATTCCCGACCTGAACTGCCGGGTCTATGGCGCGGGCTACCAGAGCATGGACAGTGCCCCCCTGCTGGAGAATTTCCATGCGGAGGGCAGCGAAAAATACTGCATCGCCGTGCTTCACGGCGACCCCACCCGGAAGGACTCCCCCTACTGCCCCATCACCGCCCAGCAGGTGCGGGACTCGGGGCTGCAATATCTGGCGCTGGGACATATCCATAAAGCGGGCGCGTTTCACGCCGGTGGGACGCTGTGCGCATGGCCGGGCTGCCCCATGGGGCGGGGCTGGGACGAAACCGGCGAAAAGGGCGTGTGCATCGTGACCGTGGAGGACAGCGCCTCCCTTCGGGCGGTGGCGCTGGACACCATCCGCTTCCACGAGCTGAAAGCGGACATTTCCTCCGGCGCGGAAGCGGCGCTGGAAAAAATCCTGCCTCCCGCGGGAAGCCGGGACTATTTCCGGGTCACCCTTACGGGAAGCGGCGAAGCGGATATTGCCAAGCTCACGCGGCGTTTTTCCGCCGTTCCCAATCTGACGCTGCGGGACGAGACGCTTCCGCCGCTGGACATCTGGGGGGACACCGGCGCGGACACGCTGGAGGGCGTGTATTTCCGGCTGCTCCGGGAGGCCATGGAGGCCGACCCTGACAGCCGGGAAGAAATTCAGCTTGCGGCGGAAATTTCCCGGAAGCTGCTGGAAGGACGGGAGGTCACGCTGTGAAAATCTACAAAATGACTGCCACCTTCGGCAAGCTGGAGCACGCGGAGCTGACCCTCCAGCCGGGGCTGAACATTCTCACTGCCCCCAACGAGTGGGGCAAAAGCACATGGTGCGCCTTTCTTGTCGCCATGCTCTACGGTCTGGACACCCGCGCCAAAACCACGAAAACCACCCTCGCCGACAAGGAGCGCTACGCCCCATGGTCGGGCAATCCCATGGCGGGTCGCATTGACCTGAATTGGAACGGCCGGGACATCACCATCGAGCGCCGCACCAAGGGCAGAGTCCCTCTGGGTGAATTCAAGGCGTACGAAACCGATTCCGGGCTGCCTGTCCCGGAGCTGACGGCAGCGAACTGCGGCCAGCAGCTGCTGGGCGTGGAGCAGACGGTGTTCCGCCGGGCTGGGTTTATCCGTCAGTCGGACTTGCCCGTAACGCAGGATGAAGCCCTTCGACGCAGGCTCAACGACCTCGTGACCACCGGCGACGAAAGCGGTACCAGCGACAAACTGGCAAAAAATCTGCGGGACCTGAAAAACCGCTGCCGCTTCAACAAAAGCGGTCTTCTCCCCCAACTGGAAGGTCAGCGGGACGCCTTACAGGATAAGGTCGAGGAACTGGACGCGCTGGACGCACAGGTGAAGAAGCTGAAAATGCGTCTGGACGACGTCAAAACCTGGCTTCAGCAGCTGAACACCCATCAGGCCGCGCTGGACTATGCCGCCGCGGAGGCGGACGCCGGGCGGGTCGCGCAGGCGCGGGAAGCGCTGGAACAGGCGCAGGATTTACTTGCCATCCGGGAAGCCGCCTGCGAAAAGCTGCCGTCTCAGGAGGACGCGGAAAAGAAGCTCAAGGAGTTGCGCGCCTTCCGCGACGAGTGGAACGCCCTGCAGATGGAGCTGCAGATGCTTCCCCGCGCCCCCCTGCCCCCGGCGAAGAAAGACCCCTTCGCTGACATGGACGTGACGGCAGCCATGGAAATGGTCAACGCGGACCGTCAGACCATGACCGGTCTGCGGGGCAGCAAAATGCCGATTTTGCTGCTGATTCTGGGCGCTATCATCATGGCCGGTGCGATTGCGCTTCTGGTGATGCAGAATTATCTCCCGGCGGGAATCCTCGGCATGGTCTCCGTGCTTCTTCAGGCGCTCAGCCTCTTGGGAATGCAAAGGCTTAAAAAGCAGACCGAGGCACTGGAAAAGAAATACGGAACCGCCGACCCCGCCCATTGGACGGACTCCCTGCGGGAATATGAGACTGCCCTCCGGGCGTACAACGCCGCCCAGAAGGAATATCAGGACGCCCAGGGAGACGTGGAAGTGCGTCTGATGGTTATGCGCAAGCGCCGGGATTCCCTGTGCGGCGCACAGGAGCCGGATGCTGTCATGGAATTCTGGCAGCAGATCACGAACAAATGGGAAGCCTACCACACCGCCCGGCGGGAAGCCCAGCGGGCGCAAAATCTGGTGGATACCCTCAGCGCCATGGCAAAGCCTGTCCGGCCTCCCGTTGGCGTGGATACCCTGACCCATTCCCCGGCGGACACGGCGCGGCTGCTGTCGGACTGCACCGAGGAGCAGCAGCGGCTGCAAAGCCGCATCAGCCAGTACAAAGGCCGGATGGAAGCCTTGGGCGACCGGGCGCAGCTGGAAAAGCAGCTGGCGTCGGTCAACGCCCGTCTTGCCCAGCTGGAAAAGACCTACACCGCCCTGACCATCGCCCAGGAAACGCTGGCGCAGGCGCGGTCGGAGTTGCAGCGGCGGTTCGCCCCCCGGATTTCCCAGCGGGCGCAGACCTATCTTTCCGCCATGACCGGCGGGCGCTACCAGCGCCTTTCCATGGGCGAGGACTTCTCCCTCCAAGCCGGAACCGGTGACGAGGAAACCCTCCACGACGCCCTGTGGCGCAGCGACGGCACCATCGACCAGCTGTACCTCGCCCTCCGTCTGGCTGTGGCGGAAGAACTGACCCCGGATTCCCCCCTGATTCTGGACGACGCGCTGGTGCGCTTCGACGATACCCGGATGCAGGCGGCGCTGGCCATTCTGGAAGACATGGCAAAAGAACGTCAGGTCATTCTGTTCACCTGCCAGCAGCGGGAAGGAAACGCCGCAAACGCATAACCATTGTTCCGAAAACAGCGGAGAAAGCGCGGCTTTCTCCGCTGTTTTGGAAAATTCCCATGGCTTTCTGTTGCGAAACTTTTCCAGATTTTCTCAGTTTTGTCATAATTTTGTAATTTTTCCCTTGACAATGGGGGTTTACTATGTTAGACTATCTTCCGTAAGGTTTAATTCATTAAACTTTTGTATTTCCAGATACACCCAAAGGAGGTATTCTGATTGGAAGTGCCCAAAATCTTTGAAAGCGAATACCGCTTCTGCCTGATTCTATGGGAGCATGAGCCGATCAATTCCACCCATCTGGTCGAGCTGTGCAAGGAGCAGCTGGGCTGGTCGAAGGCCACCACCTACACCGTCATCCGCCGTCTGTCGGAGCGGGGCGTGGTAAAGAACGAGAACGCCGTGGTCACCGCCCTTGTCTCCAAGGAGCAGGCGCAGGCATCCCGGCTGGACGAAATGGTGGAGGAGACCTTCCAAGGCTCCATGCCCGCCTTTATCGCCGCTTTCTCCCGGAGCAAGAAGCTCACCCGGGACGAGGTGGAACAGCTGAAAGCACTCATTGACAATTACGAGGAGGATCGAACATGAACACATTGTTCCAGAACATCCTGACGGCCAGCTTCCACGGCAGCATCGTCATTCTGGCCGTCATGCTGCTGCGGCTGGTGCTGAAAAAAACGCCCCGAAAGTATATCTGTCTGCTCTGGCTGCTGGCGGGACTGCGGCTGCTGATGCCCTTCCAGATTCAAAGCGACCTGAGCTTACAGCCCAGCGCCGACCCGGTGGCACAGGTGCAGCAGCAGATCAGCCGCTCCCAGACGCCCGCCGCGCCGGAAGATTTTTCCCCGGCCGATCTGGACGTCCCGGCACCGGTGCAGACGCCCGAAGCGCTTCCGGACATCCAGACTCCCGTCACCACCGTTATCAGCAGCACCCCCTCCCCCGCCCCGGAAGCCGCGCCGGAACCGGATACGGGCTTTGATTTCCTGTCGGTTCTGCCATGGTTCTGGCTTGGCATTGCCTGCTGCTTCGGCATTTACAGTCTGTACACCTACCTGACCCTGAAGCTGAAGGTTCGGGAGGCAGTCAAGATCCCCGGCGGCTGGGAATGCGACCGCATCGAGACCGCTTTTATTCTGGGCTTCATCCGCCCGAATATCTACATCCCCATGGGCATGACCCCCGAGGAACAGCGTTACATTCTCGCCCACGAACGCACCCATCTGGACAAGGGCGACCACTGGTTCAAGATGGTGGGCTTTCTGGCGCTGGCACTGCACTGGTTCAATCCGCTGGTGTGGGCAGCCTACATCCTGCTGTGCAAGGACATCGAGATCGCCTGCGACGAGCGGGTGGTGCAGTTCATGGAGCTGGACGAGCGGAAAGCCTACTCCGCCGCCCTGCTGAACTGCTCCACCAATCGGGCGCATTTCGCGGCCTGTCCCGTGGCCTTCGGCGAGGTGAGCGTCAAGGAGCGCATCAAGTCGGTGCTTTCCTATAAGAAGCCCGGCTTCTGGATCAGTCTGGTGGGCGTGATCGCCATCGTCTTCGTGGCGGTGTGCCTGGTGACCAGCCCCGCGAGAAAAGATGCGGCAGCCGCCGGGGATACCGAACCCACCTCCGTCTCCGCCGCCGTTTCCGTACATAATGTGGACGAACTGCTGGCCGCCATTGCGCCGGACACCGTCATCCAGCTGGAGTCGGGAACCTACAACCTGTCCGGCGCCAAAGGCTACGGCCTGCCCTCGGAAAGCCCCTACTACGCATGGACGGAAAAGTACGACGGCTTTGAGCTGATGCTGCAAAACGTAAAGAACCTGACCATCCGCGGCAGCGGCAAGGTGAACACGACTCTGGAATGCGACCCCCGGTCTGCCAGCGTCATCAATCTGAAGAATTGCGAAAATGTCACGCTGGAGGATTTCACCGCCGGTCACACTCTGGAACTGGGTCAGTGCAGCAGCGGCGTTATTTACCTGCAAAACTGCACCGGCACCGACATGAACCGTCTGGGCATCTACGGCTGCGGCATGATCGGATTGCAGGCGGCGGATTCCAAGGACATTTCTCTCGCGGACAGCGACGTGTACGACTGCTCCAGCAGCGCCGCCGAGATCATCAGCTGTGAAGACGTCACCATCTCCGGAACCCGCATTTACCGCATCGGCTCCGAGGAATACGGCGGATACACCTATTTTGATATTGGTTCCAGCCGGAATGTGACGGTGGAAAACTGCGAAATCAGCGACAGCAGCCTTATGTATCTGGCAATCGTTTCCGGAAGCACCGTTCAGATGAAGGGCAATCTGTTCTCCAACAACCGTACTCAGCTGGAAGCATTCAACTTCAAGTATGAGTACCACGAAGATACCCAGACGCCGGCAGACGAGTCGAGTATGGTTCTGGACGGCAACCGGTTTGAAAATTGCAGCGTCCGCCGCTGGTTTGGAGTCGACGGTACCATCACGGACGGCGCAGGCAATCCTCTTACCGATGAGCAGATGAACAAGCTGTACTCCACAGGCGCGACGGAGCCGACCCAAGCGCAGCTGGAGATCCACGTTTCCACGGTGGACGAGCTGATCGCCGCCATCGGCCCCAATGTGGACATCGTGCTGGACGCGGAGCTTTACGACCTCAGCACCGCCACCGGCTACGGCACCTCCAAGGGCGATTATTACTACTGGCTGGACGAATTTGACGGCCCCCAGCTGGTCATCGACGGGGTGGACAATCTGACCATCCGCAGCAATGACGGCAGCGTAACGGGACACACCATCGCCGCCATCCCCCGCTACGCCAACGTCCTGACCTTCCAGTCGTGCAGCTACATCACCCTCTCCGGCTTCACCGCCGGTCACACAAGGGAGCCCGGTTACTGCATCGGCGGCGTTCTGCGGTTCCAGGACAGCACCCACGTCACCGTAGACAACTGCGGGCTTTTCGGCTGCGGCATTCTGGGCGTGGACGCAGGATACTGCACCGATATACGGGTCGCCAACTGCGACATTTATGAGTGCAGTCAGGGCGGCGTCCGGTTCCAGAGCACCGAGGGAATCGTGATGGAAAACAACACCCTGCGGGATCTGGACGGCAGTGACATGAGCTTCTATGACTGCAAGGATGTGACGGTGAACGGCGAGGCCCTGATCCCCGCCGATGCTTCCAACAGCATCATCATCCAGTCGGAGGAACAGAAGGGCACAGAGGCGCTCAACACCTTCGTCAGCGGATTTGCATTTGCCTATTTTTACGGAGATAAGGATACGATGTCCCAGTCGCTTTCCAAAGACTACACAGGCGGGGTGGAAACCTATCCCGGCGATACGAACAACGTGATCGTGCAGTGGTTCGAGGTCACGGTGGATATGTGGAAAGAAGCGGCCGCGAACGGCACCTGCGAATTTGCCTACCCCTACTGTGCAAGCCTGGGCGAAGAAACTGCCTATCTGAACATCGTCGTTGTCAGAGAAAACGACGAATGGAAAGTCAGCAGCTATTCTCTGGATAAGTAAAACGAAATCAGTCCCTCCGGCATGGCCGGGGGGACTGGGTCTACCAAAAAGGTCTCCGGCACGCGGCCGGAGACCTTTTTTCTGAAGTTGATTACGCCTTTTCCAGAGCCAGCGTTCTGGTGGTCAGATCACAGACCTCGCGGGGGCCAAAGTACTGAATGGCGCCGGGGTAGACATAGCAGGTCTCTGCCGCCCACTCGGCTCTGTGCTCGGCGAAGAACCGGAAGGGCTTGCCGTCCAGCTCCACCAGAGCCTTGCGGATAACGGGCTTGTCCTTGCCGTTTCTTCTCTCCATGTTCATCATCTTGGTGATGGGCATACCGCCTGCCACCCACTCCTCGGCGGGCTTGGACAGATTGGAGACCTTGGAAAGATACCCGGTGTAGCCGTACTGAATCAGCATGAAGGCGTTGTAGCCCAGAGAGTAGCAGTAGTCGGCGTCAAAGTTGGAGGGGAATGCGCAGCGGCCTTCGTAGCCCAGGAAGTGATGCTGGGTGGAGAACTTGCCGTTGTAAGTTCCGGCGGCCTTCCGGGCAGCCAGATTGTCTCTGACCAGCGCGGAGAACAGCTTCTCGGACTCGATGAGGGAGACCTGCACGTTGCCGTGGGGGTCGCGCTCCAAAAACAGCTGCTGCTGGATGCTCTGGGGCAGGATGGCAAACACATCCATGGACTGCTTGGTAAGACCATTCTTAATGAAGGCGTACTTCTCCTCCCAGGTGGGCAGGGCGTTAAACTGGGCGGTCTTCTCCCCGGCCAGCAGCTCGTTGATCTCCGCGATCAGCACGGAGAATTCGGGGACGAACTCCACGATGCCCTCGGGGATGATGGCAACGCCGAAGTTCCAGCCCTTCGCCGCCCGGGTGGCCACGGAGTCGGCAATGTAGTCCGCGATCTGGGCAAGGGACATCTTCTTCTCGGCCACTTCCTCGCCGATGAGGCAGATATTGGGCTGGGTCTCCAGGGCGCATTCCAGCGCCACGTGGGAAGCGGAACGACCCATGACCTTGACAAAGTGCCAATACTTCTTGGCGGAGTTGGCGTCACGCTCGATGTTGCCGATGATTTCACTGTAGGTCTTGGTGGCGGTGTCGAAGCCGAAGGAGCACTCGATGTCCTCGTTCTTCAGGTCGCCGTCGATGGTCTTGGGGCAGCCGATGACCTGAATGCCGCTGTTGTGGGCGGCAAAGTACTCGGCGAGAACCGCGGCGTTGGTGTTGGAGTCGTCGCCGCCGATGATGACGATGGCGGTGATGCCGTGCTTCTTGCAGACGCCCTCGGCAACGGCGAACTGCTCCTCGGTTTCCAGCTTGGTTCTGCCGGAGCCGATGATGTCAAATCCGCCGGTGTTGCGGTACTGGTTGATGTATTCGTCGTCGAAGACTACGTAGTTGTCCTCCAGCATGCCGCTGGGGCCGCCCTTGAAGCCGTAGAGGACGTTTTCCTTGTCGCAGGCCTTCAGCGCGTCGTACAGGCCGCAGATGACGTTGTGGCCGCCGGGTGCCTGACCGCCGGAAAGGATCACGCCCACGACCTGCTTCTTAGGCGCGGAGGTGTTCTTACCCTTCTGGAAGGTGATCTCGTTTTTGCCGTAGGTATTGGGGAACAGCGCCTTGATCTTTTCCTGATCCGCGACGCTCTCGGTGGCGCCGCCGCTGCACACACAAATATCAGAAATCCCGTTTCTGAGCATACCCGGAAGCTTGGGACTGTACTGGTATCTTGCTACCTGGAGAGGGGACAGTTTCATGGATGTATACACTCCTTACTGAATTTTGTTCAAAGGAGATTATACTCTATTTTCCGCCAAACGTAAATAGCAAAATTCTGATTTTTTCCCGGAAGAACTTTCAGGATTCCGGTTTTCCTTTCAAATCGGCACTGACGGCACCGCCGGGGGGCGTTTTTCTGGTGAAAATGAACATTTTGCCGGGACGGAAGTATCAAAATATTTATATTGAAAAAACCGAAAAATATGCTATAATGTCAGCGGAATAAAAGCGGGTCATGACCCGCAGTTTAAGAAAGGATGATTCCAAATGGCTCTTGTAACCACAACTGAGATGTTCAAGAAGGCTTACGACGGCGGCTACGCCATCGGCGCTTTCAACGTCAACAACATGGAAATCGTTCAGGGCATCACCGAGGCCTGCCGCGAGGAGAAGGCTCCCGTTATCCTGCAGGTCTCCAAGGGCGCCCGCGCCTATGCCAACCACACCTACCTGGTAAAGCTGGTGGAGGCTGCTGTCATCGAGTGCCCCGAGATCCCCATCGCTCTGCATCTGGATCACGGCCCCGACTTCGAGACCTGCAAGGCCTGCATCGACGGCGGCTTCACCTCCGTCATGATCGACGCCTCCTCCAAGCCCTTCGCCGAGAACATCGAGATCACCCGCAAGGTCGTTGAGTACGCCCATGACCACGGTGTCGTCGTTGAGGCTGAGCTGGGCACTCTGGCCGGCATCGAGGACGAAGTCAAGGTCGCTGCTCACGCCGCCTCCTACACCCGTCCCGAGGAAGTGGAAGAGTTCGTGACCAAGACCGGCTGCGATTCTCTGGCCATCGCCATCGGCACCAGCCACGGCGCTTACAAGTTCACCGCTGCCCAGTGCACCCGCAACGAGCAGGGCATTCTGGTTCCGCCTCCCCTGCGCTTCGACGTTCTGGAGGAAGTCTCCCGCCGTCTGCCCGGCTTCCCCATCGTTCTGCACGGTTCCTCTTCCGTTCCTCAGAACTACGTGAAGATGATCAACGAGAACGGCGGCAAGATGCCCGACGCCGTGGGTATCCCCGAAGAGCAGCTGCGCCACGCTGCCGAGCTGTCCGTCTGCAAGATCAACATCGACTCCGACCTGCGTCTTGCCATGACCGGCACCATCCGTCAGTTCTTCAACGAGCATCCCGACAAGTTTGACCCCCGCGAGTACCTGAAGCCCGCCCGTGCCAACATCAAGGAACTGGTTCGCCACAAGCTGGTGGACGTTCTGGGCTGCGCCGGCAAGGCCTGATCGTCAATACCCATTTGATTGGCTCCCGAACATTCGGGAGCCAATTTTTACTGTGCGGACGCCCCCTTGCCTCTCCCTCTGGGAGAGGTGGCTGAGCGCAGTAAACTGTACCCATAAAAATGGACACGGAGGGTGAGGGGTATCCCCGAAAAGTGGACATCCCTCAGAGGGGAAAACCCCAATTCGTGGACAGTATCATGTGGTTGCAGGATATAGAAGACGCCCCCCGTTTTGGCAGGATTTCCGGTAAAAGTGCCGCCTTAACCGCCTCGATTTATTTCTTAAAATTCTGTAACTTCTCCAAAAATCGGCAGCATTTTTCATTAACTTTATGCGCAGGTTATACTATAATTCTACCAGAAAGGTAATGGAGGCGTTACTGTAACAAGTGGTCTGTGCCTCTGGCGCGGACCTAAAATGAAAGGAGAGTATTTCATTATGAACAACGCTAGTTTACGCAGAATTTTCAGTCTGCTGTTGGCCGTGATGATGGTCTGCGCCCTTCTGCCGACGGCTGCGTTCGCGGAGGATATTGCGGAACCGCAGGACGGGAATGGCGACGTAGCTGCTTATGCCAATAGCAGTGTGCCACTTACGCTGAATATTTCCAGCTACAGCGCACCGTTTTATAACCCCACAAAAGGAACGCATGACGTAGGCTCATTTAAGTTTTTCAAATACATAAACAGGAGCGATGTCGGCAGCGATAACCCCAAAGACTGCTCCGCGACTGCGCATTTCGTAGGGAGTAACGAGACCGGCTGGCAGTTGTATGTCAAGGTTAAGCTCGACAATTACGAAGCTGACTTCCCGCAGAATGCATGGATCTACAACAAGGATATGTCGGCAGCGACAGGCACTGTCACGTTTGGTCTTTCTTTTAACACAGCTGGCGGCACCTCCACATATGTCCATATAAGTGGCGGCAAAGACCTGCCCACGCCTCCCCAGCCTGACAAGCCCACCAAGCCCACGGCTGAAGACGTCAAGGCTCTGCTGGGCAATGAGGTAGTGAAAATTTTCTGCGGCACCGCCGGTTCTGGTGTTCACCCCGCTGCTGCATACCCCCTCAAGGATGATTCCTTCACCGTCGGCGACGTTAATAGCAGCGGTGACATTCCCACGTGTGATATTACCGTGAACGCACAGCCGTATGTGGAGGACTACAATACGAAATATACTGGGCATACGCTCTCCACCGCCGATTACACTCCGAAGGTCATCACTCTGGAATACGACAGCAGCACGAGGACCTGGTCTCCTAAGACTCCCCTCCCCATTATTTTCAACGTTGTGTGCGACACCGCTCCCTCCGTGCCTGAGCAGGCCACGAAGGACGATGTCCTCGGCGCAAATATCAAGGTAACGATCGTATGTGACAATACAGACGTTAATCACGGGAGTAAGGATTTCGACCTGATCGAGGATGCTATCAAAGAAATCAGCGCACCTCGTCAATCCAGCGTTGGTACATATATCTGCGATGTTACCATCAGCTCGGAAAGTTATGTGCCGCAGTTCGACCAGGATAAGAAGGCAACGCATACCCCTCCTGCGGCTACCAAGAAAATCACGCTGAGTTATGTCGATGGCAAGTGGATCGCGCCGTCCATTGATACTGCTTATCCTCATGTCAATTTCACGGTTCGCTGCGGCACAAAACCCGCTGCTCCCAACCACGACGAGCTCAGCAAGCTGATCGGCGATATCACCATCAACTGCACCAGCGGCTCGGCCACTCACACCCCTAAGAGCGAGGGCTATGCTCTGATCGACGGCTCCTACACCACCAGCGGTGTCGAAGGCGACGCCACGAGCGGCTATACCTACACTGTCACCATCAAGTCCGAGAAGTACGTAAATCAGTTCGATACCGATACCGGCTCGGCTCACACCCCCAAGGACGGCGAAGCCACCGTTGTGCTGGAATACAAGGATAAGGCATGGGCTGTGAAGCGCGGCGCCCCCGTTTCCTTCAACGTTGCGTGCGTGACCGAGATCGTTCCGCCCGAAAAGCCCGTCCCCGCTGATCTAGGCAGCTTCATAAAAGTGATCTGCACGACGAAGAAAGACGTTCACGGCACCGCGATCTACCCTCTGCACGAAGGCAGGTATGCGATCGGTGAAGTTGAAGGCAATGCCAAGGACGGCTACACCTGCACCATCACCATCGAGGCAGCCGGATATGTTGCTACATACAGCAACGCCAAGGGCGAGGAGCACACCCTCGTCCACGAAAACGACGCGAGCAAGACCGTTACTCTGACGTGGGACAGTGAAGCCAAGGACTGGAGCAGACCGGACGATGTCACCTTCGAGGTCAAGTGCGAGACCGAGATCGTCCCGCCCACAGCACCCACCCTTGAGCAGCTCCCGGACATTTCCGTGACTTTGCATTGCGGCACCACTTCCGCGCATCGTGATCCGGCCTGGAGCCCCCTGCTGGAGAATACCTACGAGATCAGCGCGCCCACGCTTAAAAACGATGTCTATACCTGCACCCTCACCATCAAGGCGGAAAAGTACGTCGGTGAGTATAGCGGCACCGTGTATCGCGTAGGCAAGCATGAGCTGGATGACGATGCCACCAAGGACATCGTGCTCACTTGGGATGGCCAGAAGTGGACTGCCGAAAAGAACAGTGTCACCTTCAAGGTCAAGTGTTCGCTTTACACCGTTATCTACACCGACGGCGTGAAGAACAAGGTGATCTTCAAGGATGAAGTTCACAAGGATCTGGCCTACGGCTCCGACACGCCCAAGTTCACCGGCGGCACTCCCAAGCGCACCGGCTACACCTTCACTGGTTGGTCTCCCAAGGTTACCGATACGGTGACGGGCAATGTCACCTACAAAGCCCAGTGGAAGTCCAACTCCGGCAAGGACAACGTTCCCAAGACCGGCAGCGGTGAGATTGCCATGATTCTGGGCAGCGTTCTGATGTTCTCCTTCTGCGGCGCGGCTGCTGTCTGCGTCTACGACCGCAAGAGAAGACAGCGTTAAGAAAACAACGTAAACTGTTGAACGAGGGCGGTGGCGGAGATTCCGTCGCCGCCCTTTTCCGGCGGATGCCCTTCCGGAGCATCCCATATTGAGAGGGAAGAAACATGGCAAACAGGCAAGGCAAATTCCAGACACCCCGCACCCCCGTCCCGCCCCGCCGCAATGACGCCGGGCAGCGCAGACGGAGAAGAAGAGGACCCAATCCCCTTTTCATCATCCTCGTGGCAGTGTTCTGCATCGCGCTGATCGCGGTGGCTGCCATCCTGATCCATATGGGCAAAGCCCGCAGTGATTTCCGCAAGCTCTCCGAAATGGTGGAGGAAAACGCCACGGCCACCGCTGCCCCCGTGGAGACCACGCCGCCGGAGACCCGGTCCACCGGGCCGACCGCGGAAACCACCGTCCCCACGGAGCCTGAGCCGACGGAGCCGGTGATGCTGGCGAAGTATGCCCCCCTGTATGAGCAGAACCACGATCTGTTTGGCTGGCTGCGCATCGACGGCACCGTCATCGACTACCCGGTGATGCACACCCCCACCGATCCGGAAAAATATCTGCACACGAATTTTAAGCGGGAGTACAGCTTCGGCGGCATTCCCTTCATCGACGCCAACTGCTCCGCCGACAGCGACAACCTGCTGATCTACGGCCACAACATGCTGGACGGCAGCATGTTCCGCTCCCTGCCCAAGTATGAGAGCAAATCCTACTGGCAGGCGCACCCCACCATCCACTTTGACACCCTCTATGAGGAGGGCGAGTACGAGGTGCTTGCGGCCTTCTATGACCGGGTCTATTACACCTACGAGAACTGCTTCAAGTTCTATCAGTTCATCGACGCGGCGGACGAAGCGGACTTCAACAACGCCATCTCGAATTTCCGCTCCAAGGCGCTCTACGACACCGGCGTCACCGCGGCCTACGGCGACAAGCTCATCACTCTGGTGACCTGCGCCTACCATGTAGAGGACGGCCGCTTCGTCGTCGTCGCCCGAAAAAAGTGACCGTCATTCCATCCCCGCATATAACAGGGCTGTCTCATGGAGACAGCCCTGTTTTTTTGCCAATTGCAGAAAATCGACGTCTTTTTCCATTGACTTTTGGTGTGATATTGCGTATAATTCAGGCATAAAGGTAATGATGGCATTACCGTGCAGACGGTCTGTGCCTCCGGCATGGATCACCAAATGAAAGGAGAGTATTTCAAGATGAAAAACCATGGTTTGCGCAGAATTTTCAGTCTGTTTCTGGCACTGTTCATGGTCTTCACACTTCTGCCCACGACTGCGTTGGCAGAGGATACGACGGGGGCTGACGAAACCCCGCCCAAGACCGTCGTAGTGGACGAGGGCGAGAAGAAGACCGACCCCCCCCGCGCAGGAGCAGCCTAAGAACGAGAATCCCCCTGCACCGGAAGAGCCGAAAACATTCACCGTTACATACACTGACGGCGCAGGCGGCGCTGTATTTCCCAATCAGGTCAGCAACCTGCCGGCTGGTACCGCGACCCCCGCTTTCAGCGGCACTCTTGAGCGGGAAGGCTATACCTTCGCCGGCTGGAATCCCGCCGTTGCGGAAACCGTGACTGCGGATGTCACCTATGTCGCCCAATGGGAGGCGGGCAAGACCAGTGCAAGAAGAGTGACCTTGCCGACGATTCCCGACCCCGGTGTAGCTCCCGCCGCTTTGGACACCGGGCATAAGATCGATGTCCGATTCACCGTCCTGTATGTGGGTGATGAATTCAACATTGGCTACAATTACGGTTCTTCCGAAAAGACCAAGTTTGTTTGCCAGTACAAGACGAATCACTCCGATACCGCGTATAACAACCACACGATTGCGATTTCTGATATCAAGGCCGCCGCAAGTCGCGCTTCTGTCAACAGCGGCTACCAGATCGTCGGTTGGTCGAAAGAATCCAATGCCAATCCCACAACGTGGTCGCTTAACAAGAGCGGTACGACCGCCTGCAATAAGGGCACTACGATCTATCTCGTAGCAAAGAACCCCAATCCCACCACGAAATATACATACACGCTGAACTATGATGCCAATGGCGGCACCGGCGCGCCCAGTGCTGATTCGTGGTCTACAACAGATGCAGCTATCAGATACCACTCCTTTACAGTGAAGAATACCATTCCCACCCGGGAAGGCTATGTCTTTAAGGGGTGGAAGGCCAATGACGGGTCTGATACAATCTACACTGGTGGTATGACGTGTGCCGTATCCCAGTATGGCAATGATGTTGTCAAGAATGGCAACACCTGGACCAGAACGCTGTACGCCGTGTGGGAAGAAGCAACTCCCCCCAAGCCCGACAAGCCCACCGCTCCCGGTGAGGGCGACCTCAGCGGTCTGATCGGTAATATCACCGTCAACTGCACCAACGGCAAGGCTGCCCACGAGCTTAAGGCCAAGGGCTACACTTTGATTTCCGGCTCCTACACCACCAATGAGGTTGCAGGCGACGCCGAGAACGGCTACACCTGCACGGTCACCATCAACTCTCAGAAGTATGTGGAGCAGTTCGACACCGATACCGGCGCGGCTCATACTCCCAAGGATGCCGCCGCGACTGTTACGCTGAAGCACACGGATAATGGCTGGGCTGTTGAGCGCGGCGTCCCCGTTGTTTTCAACGTCGTGTGCGTGACGGAGATCGTTCCGCCCGCAAAGCCCGGTGCTGAAGATCTGGCCAATCTGGAAGCGCCCGTGGAAGTGGTCTGCACCACGAAGCCCGAGACCCACGCCGCCGCACACTTCTCGCTGGGAGATGGAACATACACCATCGGCGATGTTGCCGGCAACAAAACTGACGGCTACACCTGCGACATTACCGTCACTGCTGACAGATATGTGTGGTGGTACAACTTGGACTATGGCAAGCACACCCTGACCGGTGACAACACCAAGACTCTTACGCTGAAGTACGTAGAGGGTCAGTGGGCTGTCGATACCCCCATTACCTTCCCTGTCGAGTGCGAAGAAGAGCTGTTCCCCGTCCATCTTGTGATTTATCGCAACGGCGACACCTCGAAGGCTTATAAGGACATCCCGCTCGAAAGCCAGCCGAAGGGGCATGTCATTGACCTGTCCACGATCGACATTGCCGACTATTACACCGGGAACTACGAGTTCTACGGCTGGTACGACGACGGCGCGTGGAATAACTACAAGGCGAACCCCGCAAATCCCCCTGCCGGTCTGAAGGAGAAAACCGTCAACGGGTGGACGAATTTGAAGTGCATGGTCTATGACAAGTACCAGGTCGTTTACTTCCAGAGTGAGGAAGCCTTGAGAGACTTCCAGAATGACCACAGCAAGACCGAAGGTCGGCTGTACAGCACCACTGCGCCCTTTGGTTCGACCCTTCCCACCGCGGACGCTCCCACCCCGACCCGCACCGGCTACACCTTCAAGTTCTGGAGCCGTGAGGGTCAGAACGGCGACGTAACCGGCCAGACCGTGAACGGCTGGACGAATCTGTACGCCGTTTGGGAAAAGAACACCTACACCGTGACCTACACCGACGGTGTGAACGGTGAGGCATTCGCGGATCAGACTTATACGGCAAAGTACGAGGATGCCACCCCCACTTTCGAGGGCACTCCCGCCCGTAAGGGCTTTGTATTCGACGGCTGGAACCCCGAGGTCGCCGAGACCGTGACCGATAATGCCACTTATACCGCTCAGTGGAAGCCCGTACAGCCCGACAAGAAGGCAATCGAAGGTGCGATCGGCAGAGGCGTGGCGGTTGTCTGCGATAACCAGAACGTCAAACACGGTGCGAAGGCATACAAGGTAACGCTTGGCGAGTACACCGTCAGCGATGTCATGGGCACCGCCGCCGATGGCTACACCTGCACCGTTACCGTCAGGGCAGCCAAGTTCATCGAGAAGTACAGCTCCGATATGGGCGACGCGGTTCATACGCTGATTGCCGGTGAACCCGCCGAAAAGACCATTGAACTGAAGTGGAATGGCGAAAAGTGGGTCGCTGAGACCGAACTGCCTGTCACCTTCCATACCCTGTGCCCCCCCGAGCAGCCCAGCAAGAAGGACATTGAGGGTGCGATCGGCAGAGGCGTGCGGATCGTCTGCGACAACCAGAACGTCAATCACTGGGCGAAGGACTACAAGCCGACGCAGGGTGAGTACACCGTCAGCGACGTCACCGGTACCGCCTCCGAGGGCTACACCTGCACCATCACCGTCAAGGCGGCCAAGATCGTCGAGAAGTACGGCAGTGATTTTGGCAAGCCCCATGATCTGATCATCGGCGAGGCGGCTGAGAAGACCGTCGAGCTGAAGTGGGATGGCGAAAAGTGGGTCGCGAAGACCGAACTGCCCATCACCTTCCACGTCGAGTGCCCCCCCGAAAAGCCCACCTACGATGAACTGAAGGGGCTGGGCATCAACGCGAAGGTGGACTGCACGACCACCACCGCGCATAACGACAAGTCCTACACGCTCATCGAAGGCACTTACGAGGTCTCCGACCCCGAGCGCAAGGGAACTGCGTACACCTGCATCCTCACCGTAAACGCAAAGGATTACGTTGCCAAGTACAACGCAGAAGAGAATGTTGGCCCCCACACCCTTGATGACCGTGACAGCAAGACCATCGAGCTGACCTGGAATGGTGAGAAGTGGACGGCTGCGGAGACCAGCGTCACCTTCAACGTCAAGTGCGAGCTTCTCACCGTTACTTACACCGACGGTGTGAAGGGCGAGGAAGTCTTCGAGGATGTCGTCTACAAAGACATCCCCTACGGCACCAGCACCCCCGCCTTCGGCACGAAGGATCCCACTCGTGAGGGCTACAAGTTCGTCGGTTGGGAACCCGAAGTCGCCGAGACCGTGACCGAGAACGTGACCTACACCGCCAAGTGGGAGAAGCTCTACACCGTTACCTACACCGACGGCGCGAAGGGTAAGGCGTTCAAGGATCAGGTTTACAGCGATCTTGAGGCCGGAACCGATACCCCCAAGTTCGATGGCAAGCCCACCCGTAAGGGCTACACCTTCACCGGTTGGTCCCCCAAGGTCACTGACACCGTGACCAAGGATGTCACCTATGTCGCTCAGTGGAAGTCCGTGAAGAACGGCAAGGACAACATCCCCAAGACCGGCGACAGCGAGATCGTCATGGTTCTTGGCAGCGTACTGCTGTTCTCCTTCTGCGGCGCGGCTGCTGTAAGCGTCTACGACCGCAAGAGAAAACATTTCTAAAATACGCAAGGGAGGCGACGGATTTCCGTCGCCTCCCATTTTTTGCCCCCATAACGCGGCTGCCCCCACTCCGGCATTGACTTTTTCTGCCTGATGAACTATATTATACGTGCATTTATATGAAGAAAAGGTGATAATGATGTACATAGATGATTATAAGCGCTGGCTGAGCGCTGATCTGGAAGATCCCGCCCTCACCGACGAACTGAGGAAAATCGAGGGACAGGACAATGAGATCAAGGAGCGCTTTGCTGTGGCGCTGAAATTCGGCACCGCCGGTCTGCGGGGCATTCTGGGCGCGGGCAGCAACCGGATGAATATTTACGTTGTCCGGCAGGCCACGCAGGGGCTTGCGAACTGGGTCAAGACCCAGGGCGGCAGCCAGCTGGTCGCCATTTCCTATGACAGCCGCATCAATTCCGACGTGTTCGCCAGAAACGCTGCCTGCGTTCTGGCCGCCAACGGCATTCGGGTGCGGGTTTACGACGCGCTGATGCCCGTCCCCGCCCTGTCCTTTGCCACCCGGTACTACAAGGCGAATGCCGGTATCATGATCACCGCCTCCCACAACCCCGCCAAATACAACGGCTACAAAGCCTACGGCCCCGACGGCTGCCAGATGACGGACGATGCCGCCGCCGTGGTATACGCGGAAATTCAGAAAACCGATATCCTCACCGGCGCGAAGATGATGGCCTTTGAAGACGGCGTCGCCAAGGGTCTGATCGAATACGTGGGCGAGGACTGCAAGGAGGCGCTGTACAGCGCCATTGAAGCCTGCGCCGTCCGCCCCGGCATCTGCAAAACCGCCGGACTGAAGCTGGTGTACTCCCCCCTGAACGGCTCCGGTCTGGTGCCGGTCACCCGGGTGCTTCATGACATCGGCATTGACGACATCACCATTGTCCCCGAGCAGCAGTACCCCGACGGCAACTTCCCCACCTGCCCCTATCCCAACCCGGAGATTTTCGAGGCTCTGCGGCTTGGTCTGGAGCTGGCCGAGAAGACCGGCGCCGATCTGATGCTGGCCACCGACCCCGACGCCGACCGGGTGGGCATCGCCATCCGCTGCCCCGACGGCTCCTACGAGCTGGTCTCCGGCAACGAGGTGGGCGTGCTGCTGCTGGACTACATCTGTCAGGGCCGCATTGAAAAAGGCACCATGCCCAAGCGCCCCGTGGCGGTAAAGTCTCTGGTCTCCACTCCCCTCGCGGACATCGTGGCCGCGGATTACGGCGTGGAAATGCGCAACGTTCTCACCGGCTTCAAGTGGATCGGCGACCAGATCGCAAAGCTGGAGGCCGCCGGTGAGGTGAATCGCTTCATTCTGGGCTTCGAGGAATCCTACGGCTACCTTGCAGGCCCTTACGTCCGGGACAAGGACGCCATCATTGGCTCCATGCTGATCTGTGAAATGGCGGCCTACTACCGTTCCATCGGCTCGTCCATCAAGGCGCGGCTGGAAGCCATTTACGCAAAATACGGCCGGTATCTGAACAAGGTGAACTCCTTTGAGTTCCCCGGCCTGTCCGGCATGGACAAGATGGCCGGTATCATGGCCTCCCTGCGGGAGAAGCCCCCTGTAGAGATTGGCGGCTACAAAGTGACCAAAATCACCGACTACCAGAACACCGCTCAGACCGGCCTGCCCGCCGCCAATGTGCTGGTGTACAATCTGGAAGGCGGCGCGACGGTCATCGTCCGCCCCTCCGGCACCGAGCCGAAGATCAAGACCTATTTCACCACTCTGGGCAAGGATCTGGCGGAAGCCGAAGCACAGGAAAAGGTTCTCGCCGACGCTTTGAAGCCTATTCTCGCGTAATTCCGTTCAAAAAGGCAAGCCGAAAAACGGCTTGCCTTTTTTGAACATTGTACATTACTCGATGATCTGGATCCAGCCTTTGGGGGCTTCCAGACGACCCATCTGGATGCCGGTGAGGGTATCGTAAAGCTTCTGGATGGTGGGACCCATGCCCGCGTAGTGAATCTCCTTGCCGTGGTCCACGATGGTTCCCACAGGGGAGATGACCGCCGCCGTGCCGCACAGGCCGCACTCGGCAAATTCGCCGATCTCCGCCAGCGCCACGGGGCGCTCCTCCACCTCCATGCCGAGATAATCCTTCGCCACCTGCAGCAGGCTGCGCCGGGTGATGGAGGGGAGAATGGTGTCGGACTTGGGGGTGACCAGCTTGCCGTCCTTGGTGACAAAGATCACGTTGGCGCCGCCGGTCTCCTCAATGTGGGTGCGGGTGGCGGAGTCCACGTAGACGTTCTCGTCGTAGCCTTTCTCATGGGCGTCCACAATGTTGTAAAGGCTCATGGCGTAGTTCAGACCGGCCTTGACGTCGCCGGTGCCCTTGGGCGCTGCCCGGTCAAGATCGGAGATGCGCAGCTTCAGGGGCTTGATGCCGCCCTTGAAATAGGGGCCGACCGGGGTGACGAACACCCGGAACTGATACTCCGTCGCTGGCTTGACGCCGATGATGGCGTCGCTGCCGAACATGAACGGACGGACGTACAGCGTCGCGCCGGAGCCGTATGGCGGCACCCACTGGGAGTTTGCGCGGACGGTCTCCACTACGGCCTGCACGAACCTGTCCTCGGGGAACACGGGCATTTTCAGGCGGCGGCAGGAACTGGCCATCCGCTGGGCGTTCAGGTCAGGGCGGAAGCAGACGACGCGTCCATCCTCGGTGGTGTAGGCTTTCAGCCCCTCAAAGCAGGTCTGGGCGTATTGCAGAACGCAGGCGCACTCACTCATGGTAATGGTGGCCTGATCGGTCAGGCAGCCGTCGTCCCACTGGCCGTTTCGGAAATTGGAGACATAGCGCATGTCGGTCTGGACGTAGCCAAATCCCAGATTGCCCCAGTCAATATCTTTTCTTTCCATTGTAAACACCTCTCTGAAATTTTATTTCCCAATTCTAGCACCGCAGGAGGCGCAAGTCAAGCATTTGGCGCGGAAAAAAGTATCTCATACAGGGACATTTGTCTTTTTCAGAGGAACCTACAAAAACCGCCCCTTCTTCCCCCCTTTTTCCTGCGAAAAACTCCAAAAGGGTCTTGTATTCAATATGGTAAAGTGGTAAAGTATAGGAAAGCACCCCAGAAGAAAGGACTCCGTGTTATGGATATCGTTCGACATCCCGGTGAAGATCTGTTTTTCGAGGCCATTCTGTCCCTGCGGACGGTGGAGGACTGCCGCCTGTTTTTTGAGGACGTGGCCACCATCAAGGAATTGCAGGCCATGTCCCAGCGGTTCCGGGTCGCCTGCCTGCTGGACAGCGGCGAAAACTATATCGAAGTCTCGGAATCCACCGGTGCCAGCTCGGCCACCATCAGCCGGGTCAACCGGTGCCTCGTATATGGCGGCGGCTACCGGACGGCGCTGGACAGGCTCAAGGAATCGGGAGTCCTCCCGGAAGGCGAAGAAAAATAAAACAGGGTACACCCCTTGGCTCTCCCTCTGGGAGAGCTGTCACCGAAGGTGACTGAGAGGGCTTTTTCCCTGTTTTCCCTCTCCGTCTTCGCTTCGCTCAACCGCCTCTCCCAGGAAGAGACAAGGGGGCAGTTCAATCGCGCCCCTATGCCCAAAAGCCCCGCCGTTTTCGGGTGTATCCATGTCCATTTTTCCCAATTGACAACCACTCCTGCCCATGCTATAATCTAACGGATAAGTTCAGCGGCTCATCCCGCCCGTCTTGCCGCTTTTCCGGCAGGGCGTTTTTTATGAGAAAGGAGATCAGCATGACGGATATGACGAAAGCCAAGGTTTACGCTGCTTCTTTGGGGTCCGTATTTTCCGAAGGGGTTTGTTCCTCCCTTTCCGCCCCCGGTCTTTCCGGGTTCGATTCTTCTGAATATGTTATTTTTCCCGGCTTTTGTGACGTGCATGTGCATTTCAGAGAGCCGGGTTTTTCTTATAAGGAGACCATCGCCACAGGCAGCCGGGCAGCCGCCCGGGGCGGCTATACCGCGGTCTGCACCATGCCCAACCTGAACCCGGTGCCGGACAGCGTGGAGAATCTGAGAGTTCAGCGCCGTCTCATCGAGGAAACCGCCTGCATCCACGTCTACCCCTACGGTGCCATCACAGTCTGCGAACAGGGCGAAGCGCTTTCCGACCTGGAGGGCATGGCGCCCGACGTAGTGGGGTTTTCCGACGACGGCCGGGGCGTGCAGAGTGACGACCTGATGCGGCAGGCCATGCTTCGTGCAAAAGCCCTTGGAAAGCCCATTGTCGCCCACTGCGAGGTCAACTCGCTCTTGCGGGGCGGGTACATCCACGACGGTGATTATGCCAAAGCCCATGGCCATCGGGGCATCTGCTCCGAAAGCGAATGGGGGCAAATTGCCCGGGACTTGCAGCTGGTAAAAGAAACCGGCTGCGCCTACCACGTCTGCCACGTCTCCGCCAAGGAAAGCGTGGCGCTCATCCGCAAGGCCAAGGCCGAGGGGCTGGACGTGACCTGCGAGACCGGCCCCCACTATCTGGTGATGGACGACAGCGACCTGCAGGAGGACGGCCGTTTCAAAATGAACCCGCCCCTGCGAGGAAAGGAAGACCGGGAGGCCCTGATTCGTGGAATTCTGGACGGCACCATCGACATGATCGCCACCGACCACGCCCCCCACTCCGCCGAGGAAAAATCCCGAGGGCTGGAAAAAAGCGCCTTCGGCATTGTGGGCATTGAGACCGCTTTCCCGATTTTGTATACCTGTCTGGTAAAACCGGGCATTCTAAGCCTGAACAAACTATTGGAGCTTTTGTGCGTCAATCCCCGCAGACGCTTCGGTCTTCCTCTGGGGACAGACTACAGCATCTGGGACTTGAACGCCGCATACGCCATCGACCCGAAGGACTTTCTTTCCAAGGGCAGAGCCACGCCCTTCGCGGGCTGGCAGGTCAATGGAAAGTGCATCGCCACCATCTGTGACGGAAAGCTGGTATACGCCGCTCCGGAAACCCATACCGCCAAATAACGAGAGGAGAAACACCATGGCAAAAAGAACCGACATCAAGAAAATTCTCATCATTGGCTCCGGCCCCATCGTCATCGGTCAGGCTGCTGAGTTTGACTACGCCGGGACGCAGGCCTGTCTTGCTCTGAAAGAAGAGGGCTACGAGGTGGTGCTGTGCAACTCCAACCCCGCCACCATCATGACCGACACCATCATCGCCGACAAGGTCTACATGGAGCCGCTGACGCTGGAATATATCGCCAAGATCATCCGCTACGAGCGTCCCGACGCCATCATCCCCGGCATCGGCGGTCAGACAGGTCTGAATCTGGCCATGCAGCTGGAAAAGAAGGGCATTTTGCGGGAATGCCGGGTCAGGCTGCTGGGCACCTCCAGCGAGTCCATCGAGCGTGCCGAGGATCGGGAGCTTTTCAAGGAGCTGTGCCAGTCCATCGGCGAGCCGGTCATCCCTTCCGAAATTTCCTACTCTCTGGAGGAAGCCAAGGAGGCCGCCAAGCGCATCGGCTATCCTGTGGTGCTTCGTCCCGCCTTTACTCTCGGCGGCACCGGCGGCGGCTTTGCTTACAATGAGGACGAGCTGGTGGAAATCGGTCTCAACGCCTTCGCCCTCTCCCCTGTCCATCAGGTTCTGGTGGAAAAGTCCGTCAAGGGCTACAAGGAGATCGAATTCGAGGTCATGCGGGACTCCAATGACCACGCCATCACCATCTGCGGCATGGAGAACATCGACCCCGTGGGCGTCCACACCGGTGACAGCATGGTGGTCGCCCCCATCATGACCCTCAGCGACCACGACATGAAGATGCTCAACGACTCCGCCATCAAAATCATCCGGGCGCTGAAGGTGGAGGGCGGCTGCAACGTCCAGTTTGCTCTCGACCCCAATTCCTCCAAATACTATCTCATTGAGGTCAACCCCCGTGTCTCCCGTTCCTCCGCGCTGGCCTCCAAGGCCTCCGGCTACCCCATTGCCCGGGTCACCGCGAAAATCGCCGTGGGCATGGCGCTGGAGGACATCAAAATCGCCAACACCAACGCCGCCTTTGAGCCGAAGCTGGACTACGTCATCACCAAGCTGCCCCGGTTCCCCTTCGACAAATTCACCTCCGCCATCAACATTCTGGGTACCCAGATGATGGCCACTGGCGAGGTCATGGGCATCGGCTCCAATCTGGAGGAATCCCTGCTCAAGGGCATCCGCTCTCTGGAGGTAGGCGCGAACCACATCTACCATCACAAATTCGACGACATGACCACGGAGGAGCTGCTGGACTATATCAGCGTGTTCCGCTCCGACAACATTTTCGCCATTGCGGAAATCATCTACCGGGGTGTCACCGTGGAGCAGATTCATGAAATTACAGCCATCGACGTGTATTTCCTGAACGCCATCAAGCGCATTGTGGATATGGAGGAATACTTGAAGCTCCATGTGAAAGAGCCGGAAGCCCTTCTGGACGCGAAGAAGATGGGCTTCAGCGACAAATATGTAAGCCGGCTGTGGAAATGCTCCGAGACGGACGTGTCCGATTTCCGCAGAGAACACGGTATGTTCCCGGCCTTCCGTATGGTGGACACCTGCCACACCGGCGCATATATCCCCTACTTCTACTCCTCCTACACCGGCGGGAACATCTCCCGGCTGACGAACAAAAAGAAGATCGTGGTGCTGGGCGCGGGCCCCATCCGCATCGGTCAGGGCGTGGAATTTGACTACTCCACCGTCCACGCCGTCATGACCATCAAAAAGGCGGGCTACGAGGCCATCATCATCAACAATAACCCCGAGACCGTCTCCACCGACTACACCACCGCCGACAAACTGTACTTTGAGCCGTTGACCCCCGAGGATGTGATGAACATCATCGACTTTGAAAAGCCCGACGGCGTGATTGCGTCTCTGGGCGGCCAGACCGCCATCAATCTGGCCCAGCCCCTCCATGACCGGGGCGTGAAGATCATCGGCACCGGCTGCGAGGCCATCGACAGAGCCGAAAACCGGGACGCCTTTGAAAAGCTCCTGAAGGAGCTGAACATCCCCCAGCCCAAGGGCAGAGCCGTCACCAAAATCGAGGACGGTCTCGCGGCGGCGAATGAGATCGGCTACCCCGTGCTGGTGCGTCCCAGCTTCGTGCTGGGCGGCCGCGCCATGCAGATCGTGGCAAACGAGACCCAGCTGCGCCATTACCTGAAAAGCGCCGTGGAGATCGACGAGGACAAGCCCGTTCTGGTAGACAAATACATTCAGGGTCGGGAAGTGGAGATCGACGCCATCTGCGACGGGCGGGACGTGTTCGTCCCCGGCATCATGGAACTGGTGGAGCGCACCGGCGTCCACTCCGGCGACTCCATCTCCGTCTACCCCTCCTTCTCCATCTCCGACAAAGTCAAGGGCATCATTCTGCAATACGCCAAAAAGCTGGGTCTGGGCATCGGCATTGTCGGCCTGTTCAATGTGCAGTTCATTGTGGATCCGGAGGACAACGTGTCCGTCATCGAGGTCAACCCCCGTTCCTCCCGCACTGTCCCCTTCCTGAGCAAGGCCACGGGCTACAGCCTTGCGGACATCGCCACCGACGTGATTCTGGGTCTGAGCCTGAAGGAGCAGGGCTTCTTCGACATCTACCCCGCCGAAAAGGAGCGCTGGTACGTCAAAGCGCCGGTGTTCTCCTTCAATAAAATTCGCGGTCTGGACGCCTATCTGACTCCCGAAATGAAGTCCACCGGCGAGGCCATCGGCTATGACCGCACCATGACCCGTGCCCTGTACAAGGCGCTGCAGGCCTCCGGCATGAAGCTGCAGAACTACGGCACCGTGCTTGCCACCATCGCCGACCGGGACAAGGAGGAAGCGCTGCCCCTGATCCGCCGGTTCTACCGTCTGGGCTTCAACATCGAGGCCACCGCCGGAACTGCCACCTTCCTGAAGGAAAACGGCATCCGCACCCATGTTCTGGGCAAGATCAGCGACGGCAGCGACGAAATCCCCAACGCACTGCGTCAGGGACACATTGCCTACGTCATCAACACCCGCGACCCCGGCTCCAGCGGCCGGGACGGCATAAAAATCCGCCGGATCGCCACGGAGCATAACGTGACGCTGTTTACCGCGCTGGACACCATCCGGGTTCTGCTGGATGTGCTGGAAGAAACCACTCTGACGATTTCTACGATTGACGCCTGAGCAGGCAACGCCAAAAATTCCCGGAAGGAGCGACCATGAAACAGAGCATTTTCACGATTCTTTCCAATACCCCCCTGACGGACTGCGTCTACAAAATGGTGCTTTCCGGCGACACCTCCGCCATTACCGCCCCGGGGCAGTTTGTCAACATTCAGATCACAGGGAAGTTCCTCCGCCGTCCCATTTCCGTGTGCGACTATGACGGCAGCACCCTCACCATCGTCTACAAGGTGGTGGGCAAGGGTACGGAAATTCTCTCCCGGATGGTTCCCGGGGAGAAGCTGGACATCCTGACCGGCCTTGGCAACGGCTACGACCTCGCCCCCGCCGGGGACTGCCCCGTCCTGCTGGGCGGCGGCGTGGGCGTCCCGCCGCTGTACCACCTTGCCAAACGGCTGCTTGCCATGGGCAAACAGGTGACGGTGATTCTGGGCTTCAACACCCAATCGGAAGTGTTCTATGAAGCCGAATTCCGGACGCTGGGCTGCCGGGTGATCGTCACCACCGCCGACGGAAGCTATGGCGTCAAGGGCTTCGCCACCACGCCCCTGAACGATCTTAATTATTCCTATTTCTACACCTGCGGCCCGGAGCCGATGCTCAAGGCCGTGTATAAAGCCACCCGCACCTCCGGCCAGATGAGCTTCGAGGAACGGATGGGCTGCGGCTTCGGCGCCTGCATGGGCTGCTCCTGCAAGACCCTCACGGGATACAAGCGCATCTGCAAAGACGGCCCCGTCATGCGGAAGGAGGAAATTCTATGGGAAGCCTGAGCGTCAATCTCTGCGGCATCGGGCTGGACAACCCGGTCATCCCCGCTTCCGGCACCTTTGGCTACGGCTATGAGTTTGCCGAACTGTACGACATTAACTGCCTTGGCACCTTCTCCTTCAAGGGAACCACGAAAGAACCCCGTTTTGGAAATCCCACGCCCCGCATCGCCGAGTGTACCGGCGGCATGATCAACGCCGTGGGGCTGCAAAATCCCGGCGTGGACAAAGTCATATCCGAAGAACTCCCGAAGCTGAAAGCCTGCTTCCACAAGCCCGTCATGGCCAACGTCTCCGGCTTTTCCGTGGCGGATTACGCCTACACCTGCGAGCGGCTGGACAAAGAGGAACAGGTGGGCTGGCTGGAGGTCAACGTCAGCTGCCCCAACGTTCACGGCGGCGGCATGAGCTTCGGCACCTGCCCGGAAGCTGCCGCAGAGGTAACGGCGGCGGTGAAAAAGGTCACGAAAAAGCCCGTCATCATCAAGCTTTCCCCCAACGTCACCGACATTGTGTCCATTGCCAAAGCCTGCGAGGACGCGGGGGCGGACGGCATCAGCCTGATTAACACTCTGCTTGGTATGCGCATCGACCTGCGTACCCGAAGGCCCATCATTGCCAACAAAATGGGCGGTTTTTCCGGCCCCGCCATCTTCCCGGTGGCGCTGCGCATGGTCTATCAGGTCGCAAATGCGGTAAACGTCCCCGTGGTGGGCATGGGCGGCGTCAGCAGCGCCGAAGATGTGGTGGAAATGATGCTGGCGGGCGCTACCGCCGTGGAGGTGGGCGCGGCCAATCTTGTAAATCCCTACGCCTGCCGGGACATCATCCGGGAGCTTCCCGCCGTCATGGAAAAATACAAAGTTGAGAATCTGAAAGACATTATAGGAGGCGCGAAATAATGGGTAAGGACGTCATTGTTGCCTGCGATTTTTCATCCGCCGAGGCGACCTTCGCTTTTCTTGACAAATTCACCGGCCGCAAGCCCTTCGTGAAGATCGGCATGGAGCTGTACTACGCGGAAGGCCCCGCCATCGTCCGGGAGATCAAAGCCCGGGGGCACAAGATTTTTCTGGACTTAAAGCTCCACGACATTCCCAACACCGTGAAAAAAGCCATGTCCGTCCTGCGGAATCTGGACGTGGACATCACCAACCTCCACGCCGCCGGTACCACCGCCATGATGAAGGCCGCGCTGGAAGGTCTGACCCGGGAGGACGGCACCCGTCCCCTGCTGATTGCCGTGACCCAGCTGACCTCCACCGATCAGGCGGCCATGGAGTCCGACCTGCTCATTCATGAACCCATTGACGAAGTGGTCATGCACTACGCCGAGACCGCGAAAAACGCGGGTCTGGACGGCGTGGTCTGCTCTCCTCTGGAAGCGGGGAAGGTGCATGAGCGCTGCGGTCAGCGCTTTCTCACCGTGACCCCCGGCGTCCGCTTCGCCGACGGAGACGTAGGCGACCAGAAGCGGGTGATGACCCCCGCCGCCGCCAAGGCCATCGGCTCGGACTACATCGTGGTCGGCCGTCCCATCACGGCCGCCGCCGACCCCGTGGCCGCTTATGAACGCTGCGTGGCGGAATTCTGTGATTGAAATAAGGAGGAAGCATTTTGGAAAGCTACAAAAGAGAATTCATTCAGTTTCTGGAGATGGCCGGTGTGCTGAAATTCGGCGATTTCACCGCCAAATCCGGCCGGAAAATCCCCTATTTCATCAACGCCGGAGAGATCAAAACCGGTAAGGAAATTGCGACTCTGGGCGAATTCTACGCCCGCGCCTACCGGGAAAAGCTGGGGCAGCGGAAGGCCGTCCTCTATGGCCCCGCCTACAAGGGCATTTCCATCGCCGTGTCCGCCGCCGTTGCCCTGAGTCGGGACGGGCTGGACGTTCCCTTCTTCTTCAATCGCAAGGAAGCTAAGGATCACGGCGAGGGCGGCGTGTTCGTGGGCTACGTCCCCAAGGCCGGTGAGGACGTGGTCATCGTAGAGGACGTCATCACCGCCGGGACTGCCATCCGGGAAAGCATGGCTATTTTAAGCCGTCTGGAGGGCGTCAAGGTCGCCGCCACATTTATTATGGTAGACCGCAAGGAGCGGGGCAAGGGCGAAAAGCTGGCCATGGAGGAAGTGGAAGAGGAATTTGGCTTCCCCGTCTACTCCGTGGTGGATGTGTATGACATCATCGCCTATCTGGAAGAAAATCCCGCCAACGCCGAAAATGTGGCGCGGATCAGAAATTATCTTGCCGTGAATGGAGCGAACGCATGAGAAGTCTGAACAGCATTCTGGATTTAGGGGTGGACGAGCTGGATGGGCTGATCGCCACCGCCAAGGACATCATTGCCCACCCGGAAGCCTACTGGGACAGGTGCGCCCACAAGAAGCTGGCGACCCTGTTCTTTGAGCCCTCCACCCGCACCCGTCTGAGCTTCGAGGCCGCGATGCTGGAGCTGGGCGGCAGCGTCATCGGCTTCAGCGAGGCCAGCTCTTCCTCCGCCTCCAAGGGCGAAAGCGTGGCGGATACCGCCAAAATCGTCAGCTGCTACGCCGACATCATCGCCATGCGCCACCCCAAGGAGGGTGCGCCCTACGTGGCAAGTCAGGCGGCCTCTATCCCCGTCATCAACGCCGGAGACGGCGGCCACAATCACCCCACCCAGACCCTTGCCGACCTGCTGACCATTTCCCGGGAAATGGGGCGGCTGGATAATCTCACCATCGGTCTGTGCGGCGACCTGAAATACGGCCGGACTGTCCACTCCCTGATTGAGGCCATGAGCCGCTACAAAGGCATTCAATTTGTTCTGATTTCCCCGGAGGAATTGAAAATCCCCGGTTTTATTCGGTATAATGTTTTTGAAAATCAGGGAATCCCCTACACGGAAGTGTCCTCTCTGGAGGAAGCTATGCCCAAGCTCGACGTGCTGTACATGACCCGCATCCAGCGGGAGCGCTTCGACGACCCATGGGAATACGAGCGGCTCAAGGACAGCTACGTTCTCGATGCCGAAAAGATGAAGCTGGCAAAGGAGAAAATGTGCGTCCTGCACCCCCTGCCCCGGGTCAATGAGATCAGCGTCAAGGTGGACGACGACCCCAGAGCCGCTTATTTCCGTCAGGCGCTGAACGGCAAGTACATGCGCATGGCGCTCATCCTGAAGCTTCTGGACGAAGCCGCCCGGAATCCCGCAAAAGAAGCCATCGACGTTAGCGGTTTGGAATACGACCGTGTCTGCCGCAATCCCAAGTGCATCACCCAGACCGAGCAGGAGCTGCCCCAGCTGTTCCGCTGCACCGACAAAGCCGCGGACATCCACAGGTGCATCTACTGCGAGCAGAGAGCCTAATCTTTATCCCACAAAAAATGCAGAATGCCGTTGTTTCGGCATTCTGCATTTTTATTTATCCCTTATATCTCGGCTCGCAGGTCAGGTTGACGCCCAGACGCTTGAAGGTTTTTTCGTCCACCGGGGACAGGATCACCGAGGAATGCACCTCGCAGCCCCGCAGCTTGTCCAGCTGCTCCATGGCCAGTTCCGCCATGGGGTTGGTGGCGGCGCAGATGGACAGGGCGATCAGCGTCTCGTCGGTGTGGAGACGGGGATTGCGGTTGCCTAAGTGGTCAACCTTCAGGTGCTGGATGGGGTCAAGCACCACCGGGGAAATCAGGTGCAGGCTGTCCCGCATACCCGCCAGCTTTTTCAGCGCGTTCAGCAGCAGCGCCGAGGACGCGCCCAGAAGGTCGGAGGTCTTGCCGGTGACGATGGTACCGTCGGGCAGTTCCATGGCGGCGGCAGGCGCGCCGGTCTGCTCCGCCCGCTGCAGGGCAGGGGCGACCACCTTCCGTTCCGCCGGGGTCACACCGGCCTTTTTCATCAGCAGCTCCAACTTGCGCACCGTTTCGTCGCTGCCTTTGCCCTGCTTCTGCTCGCACATGGCCACGTAGTATCTGCGGATGATCTCCTGTCGGGAGGCGAACCGGACGGCTTCGTCATCTACGATGCAGTTGCCCACCATATTCACGCCCATATCCGTGGGGGATTTGTAGGGGCAATGCCCCAGAATCTTCTCAAAAATCGCCACCAGCACAGGGAACGCTTCCACGTCCCGGTTGTAGTTGACGGTGGTGACCCCGTAGGCTTCCAGATGGAAGGGGTCGATCATGTTCACGTCGTTCAAGTCCGCCGTGGCGGCCTCGTAGGCAAGGTTCACCGGGTGGTTCAGCGGCACGTTCCAGATGGGGAAAGTCTCGAATTTGGCGTAGCCCGCCGTGTTGCCCCGGATATGCTCGTGATACAGCTGGCTCAGGCAAGTCGCCAGCTTGCCGCTGCCGGGGCCGGGAGCCGTGACCACCACCAGCGACCGGGTCGTCTCAATGTAGTCATTTTTCCCGAAGCCGTCGGGGCTGACGATGTAGCCGGTGTCGGAGGGGTAGCCCGGAATCTCAAAATGGTGATAGACCCGGATGCCCATCCCTTCCAAGCGGGACTGGAACGCCTTCGCCAGCGCCTGTTCATGGAAGCGGGTCAGCACCACGCTGGAAACGTACAGGCCGAAGCCCCGGAAAATGTCGATCAGGCGAATGACGTCCCGGTCATAGGTGATGCCAAGATCGCCCCGAACCTTATTCTTTTCGATATCGTCGGCGTTGATGGCAATGACCATCTCCACCTGCTCCTTCAGCTGCAGCAGCATCCGCAGCTTGCTATCCGGCTGGAAGCCCGGCAGAACGCGGGAAGCATGGTTGTCGTCATAGAGCTTGCCGCCGAATTCCAGATACAGCTTGCCGCCGAACTGGGCAATGCGCTCCCGGATGTGGGCGGACTGCATTTGCAGGTATTTATCGTTATCAAACGCCGCTTTTGTCATTTCCGTTGCCTCTTTCCCAAAAACTTTCCACCATTTTACCCTATCCGACGGGAAATAGCAAGGCCATTTCGCGGGAAAATCTTCTCTTTCGCGGGATTGCTTCTTGTTTCGGGAACGGCGCCGTGCTATAATGAACGCATCTATTTTTTCGGAGGTGTTTCCATGGAATTCAGCGTCAACCATCCGGTGCTTTACCTGCTTGCCGGAATTCTGATTGCCGTGGTTCTGGCTCAGTCGGTTTTCTTCCTTATTAAGGCTCTGCGCCGCAGTAAGGAAATCGGCATGGATCAGGCCAAAATCAAAAAAACCATCAAAACCGCCGCACTGTTCACCATCGCCCCGGCCGTGTCCATCGTCATCAGCGTCATCACCTTAAGCAAAAGTCTGGGTATTCCCCTGCCCTGGCTGCGGCTTAGCGTAGTCGGCTCATTGAGCTATGAGGCCATCGCGGCATCCAACGCCGTCAGCGCCATGGGCTTAGAGCTTGGCAAAATCAGCGCCCTGACCGCCCAGCAATACGTCAACATCGCGCTGGTGATGACCCTGTCCATCATGGTGGGCATCTGGCTGGTGCCTGTCATCGGCAAGAAGCTGCTGCGGGGCATGACCGTTCTGGAAAACCGGGACGCCAAATGGGCGGATATTTTCCAGAATGCCATGTTTATCGGCATGATCTCCGCATTTCTGGGCTATGTGTTCTGCGATTTCTCCCGCCTGTGGACGCCGGGGGATTACGCCGCCACCTCCGGGCTTGTGCCGGTATGCGTCATGGCGGTATCCGCTGCGATCATGGTGGTCTGCGGGCTGCTCATGAAGAAATTCAAGTGGAGCTGGGTCAACGATTACGCGCTGCCCATTTCTCTGGTGCTGGGCATGGCTTCCGCCATTCCTCTCACCGCGTGGCTGGGTTAAGGAGGTGCCGATATGAAAAAGCAGCTTAGCTACATCGACTCCGTTCACCGCAGCGGCACCATCTGGAACATTTCCGTGATGATTTTGCTGCTGGCCTTCCCCCTGACGGTGGCCGCCCTGTTTGGCGCCGCCCCGGACTGGGGCGCGCTGGTGGTGGGTCTGATCGCCACCGCGCCCATGTATTGGGCGGTGGGCGTCATTGAGACAATTACCTTCGTTCCCATGCTGGGCGCGGGCGGCTCCTACCTCAGCTTTGTCACCGGCAACATCTCCAATCTGAAGCTTCCTTGCGCCATCAACGCCCTGGAGCAGAACAACGTCAGCGCCAACTCCGAGGAGGGCGAGATTATCTCCACCATCGCCATTGCCACCTCCTCCATTGTCACCACCGTCATTATCATCCTTGGCGTGATTCTCATCGTCCCCCTGACCCCCGTTCTGGAAGCGCCGGTGCTGGAACCGGCCTTTGCCCAGATGCTGCCCGCCCTGTTCGGCGGACTGGGCGTAGCCTTCGTCAGCCGGAACTGGAAGATCGCCGTCGCGCCGGTGGTGCTGATGCTGGTTCTGTTCATTTTCGTCCCCGCCCTGAACGCCGGTACCGTGGGCATTATGGTGCCTGTGAGCGTGCTGTTCACCATTGCCGTTTCCCGGCTGCTTTATAAGAGAGGAGTTCTGTAAACATGATCGGATATCTGATTCTCGCCGTTCTGGTTGCATTCATCGCCGTGGTCGCCATCCGCACCATCCGCTTCCGTCCCAAGCCCCAGCCCGAAGTCACCAAGGAAGAAATCGCCTTTGACCGGGACGCCGCCGTGGATTCCCTCGCCCAGCTGGTTCGCTGCAAGACTGTGTCCTACAATGACCACTCTCTGGAGGACGAGGGGGAATTTCAGAAGCTGATCTCTCTGCTGCCGACACTTTACCCCAACGTGTTCGGCACCTGCACCTTCCAGCAGCTTCCCGACCGGGCGCTGCTGCTGCGGTGGCCGGGCAAGCAGGAAGGCGACCCTGCCGTTATGATGGCGCACTATGACGTGGTGCCTGTCAACGAGGAAAAGTGGGACAAGCCCCCCTTCGCCGGAATCATTGAGGACGGCATCCTCTGGGGCCGCGGCACGCTGGACACCAAGGTCACCTTCAACGGCGTTCTTTCCGCCGCCAATTACCTCATCGGTCAGGGCTTCCAGCCGGAAAAGGACATTTACTTTGCCTTCTCCGGCGGTGAGGAGATCAACGGTCAGGGTGCGCCCAACATCGTGGCGTATTTCACCGAGCACGGTATCCACCCTGCCATTGTGGTGGACGAGGGCGGCGCCGTGGTGGAGAATGTGTTCCCCGGCGTGAAACAGCCCTGCGGTCTCATCGGTATTGCGGAAAAAGGTATGCTGAACGCCCAGTACCGCACCGTCTCCGCCGGCGGTCACGCCTCCGCCCCCAAGCCCCACACCCCGGTGGGCGTTCTGGCGGCGGCCTGCAAGCGGGTGGAGGATCATCCCTTCAAGGCCCACATCGACGGCCCCGCTGCCCAGATGTTCGACACGCTGGGACGGTATTCAACGCCATTGTACCGGGTGATTTTCGCCAACATGTGGTGCTTCGGCTGGATCATTGACACTCTCGGCAAAAAGAGCGGCGGTGAAATGAATGCGCTGGTGCGCACCACCGTGGCCTTTACCCAGATGGAGGGCAGCTCCGCCCGGAACGTAATCCCTCCCGAAGCAAAAATGGTGTCCAACATCCGCCTGAATCCCGCCGACAGCGTCGCTTCCGCGCTGGCGTATCTGGAAAAGGCCGTCAGCGACCCCGCCGTGGAGATCATGTCTCTGGAATCCTTTGAGCCAAGTCCCGTTTCCGAAACCGGATGCGACGCATGGGAGAAGGTCGCCTCTGCCGTGGCGAATACATGGCCGGGCTGCATCGTCTCGCCTTATCTGATGGTGCAGTGTTCCGACTCGCGGCACTACCGTGACCTGAGCAACCACGTTTACCGCTTCTCCGCCATGGACTTGACCGCCGAAGAGCGCTCGACCATCCACGGCAACAACGAGCGCATCCGTCTGGAAACCGTCGCCAAAGCCGTAGAATTCTACATCCGCCTGATGCGTCAGTGCTGAAACAAAAAAGATGTCCCCCACCCCGGGAAAATCCGGGGTGGGGGATTTGTCTTAGTCCAGCAGATATGCCAGGAAAGCGCCGCCGGTGATGGCGTACACCAGAATGGTGAAAGCCACAACGATCAGCGTCAGGATAAACTGGGCGATCGCCCAATTTTTCCGGGAGCGCTTCTCCGGGGAGCTGCTCACCGCCCAGACGATCAGGCAGATGAAGCCGACAATGGGAATTGCCGAGAGGATCAGCGTGCCGATCCAGGAACCGACAGACATGTCCGTGTCCTGCCGTGCGTAGGTATTGCCGTTGTAGTTGTCCATGTTATATTCCTCCTGCTTTCCAAATTTAGGGGATATAATGATTATAACACATATCTGTGAAAATGGGAATACTTTTTCGGCAAAATCTTTTCTGCAAATCGCCCCGCACACCGCAAAAAATCCCGGCAGCCGAGGCTGTCGGGATTTTTTTAGCTTAGCGTATTCTCGATTACCGGGCGCTGCGCTTCTTGTTGTAGAAGTACACACCGGCAATGGCGGCGCCGGAGACGACCATGAAGATCACGGGAATGAAGATCATATCACCGGTCTTGGGGTTGGTCTTATCGGCCTTCTCGTTGGTGGCGCTCTTGGCGTTGGCGTTGGTGATCATCACGTTGATGTGGACTTCGCTCTCCTTGCGGAGCTCGTTGGTGTCGGAGATGGTGTCATACTTCTGGGTGTCGTTGACAAAGTTTCCGACCCAGTTGCCCTTGGCCATGTACATGCCGTCATACTTGATGCCGTCGCTGGTCTTGGCGGTGTAGTAGTTCTTCACAACGGTCTTGACCTCATCCAGCGTGACCTTGCCGTCCAGAGCAATGCCCTCGGTGATATTGATGGTCTTGGCGGGATCGTCGACCTTGTTGTCCTTGAAGATGTGCAGGTAAACCTTGTAGGGGAACTTGTTGTTGGTAGTGGTGGTGTCCTTCTCGAGGTAAGCGTAGAATTCTACGTTGCCCTTGATGACGAGCTTGGCAACCTGAGCGCTGGTGTAGAGGTCACCCTTGTTGTCAATCTTCCAGCCCTTGAAGGTGTAGCCGGTCTTGTTATCGGCCTTGCTCTGAGCGTCGGAAACCTTCTTGCTGTCAATGCTGCTGCCGCTGGTCACGTTGTAGGTGGAAACGGCCTTGCCGTCGGTGCCGTAGAAGGTCACTCTGACAGTGTCGCCCTCGGGAGTGCTGCCGCTCTTGGCCTTCAGGGTGACGGTCAGGGAGTCGCCGGCATCGATTGTGGTGGACAGGGACAGGTTGTTGCCCTTTTCATCGCTCTTGGCGGTGACGAACTCATAGGAATCCTTCCAGTTGCCCATCCAGCGGTAGCTCAGGATGTCGCTGATAACGGAGGACTTACCGTTCACAGGCTCGACCTGGAACTCTCTGGCAATCGCGTTGCCCTTGTCGTCAATAATCTTAAGAGTGATATACTTGACAGGCTCTTCCGCCTTCTTGGTGTTGACAAACAGCTTCAGGAAGTAGCCGTCGGTGATCTTGTCATACTTGATGGTGACATCGGTGGCCTCATCGCCGGAAGCGCCGGTCCACTTGACGAACTCCTTGTCGGAGTTGACCAGGCTCAGACCCAGCTCCTTGGTCAGCTTCACGCTACCGTCAACAGGAACGGTGATCTCGCCCTTTCTTGCATAAGAACCGTCAACATAAATCTCAACAGGAACCTTCGCGTCAACGCGGGTATCCTCGACCTTCTTGTTGAGGTACAGGTTTACGTAGTAGCCATTCGCATTTGCCTTCTTCAGGTTGTCATAGCTGATGGGGCCGGTGGTCTCTTCGTCCTTCATGTTCGTCCACTTGACGAATTCCTTGTCGCCGTAAATCAGAGTCTCGGCCAGTTCCTTCGTCAGTTCCAGTTTCTGACCGGGCTTCACGGTAACATACTTGTCAGTGACATACTTTCCGTCAACGTAGGTCTTGACGGTCAGGGTTTCATCAGCTTCCGTAGCAGCGGCCTGGAAAGGAACCGCGCAGACCAGCAGCATAGCCACCAATACGAGGCTAAGCAGCTTCTTCATCGTGTTTTTCATAGTTTCTAACCTCCTAGAAAATTGGTTGTTTTAGAAATGCTGCCGGCTCTGGAACCTTTGGTGTCGCCAATCGGGGAGGCTTTCCGCCGCTTCCGCACCCGGCATCTCTTTCATGTCTGCATGATATCACATCCGTTCCCGGATGTCAATAGGAAAATTACAAAATGTAACAGAATTCTTTACACTTTATAACATTCTTAAACATTTGCCCTTATCTTAAGAAATTTACTCCAAATTTTACCATAAAATTCGTTTTTTACCAGCTACGAAAAATGACAATCTCTGATTTCGATATCTTTTTTCTTTCAAAGGTTACAATTTTGTTGCAGCCGCCTGTGGTCTCCCGAAGCGGCCTCCGCCGCCCAGGGGGGTGGAAAACCCCGGTGCCAGCATGGCACCGGGGTTTCCGCGAAAGGGTTTGGAAAGAAGAGAGGTAGAAAAGAGGATCTACGGAGTTGAAAGGGAGCGGCTCACGGCTTCCGCAACCTTTCTGGTATTACCATACCTTTGGGTTTTGAACAGGCAATAACGGAAATGAAAATAAAAAGCGACAAAATTGTGAACAGTTTTTCTTCATGCCGGAATCTTTCCCTGGTTTTTGCGCCTATTCCTTCGGCAAAAGGGGCGGCGCGGGAAATCCCGCGCCGCCCTTGGCCTATTTCATTCCGTTGCTCCGGGAAAGATCAGCGTTACCTTGAACAGATCGCCGTCCACCAGCAATTGCAGCTGCCCCTTTTGCAGCTCCATCAGGGTCTTGGCAATGTTCAGGCCCAGACCGCTGCCCTCTGTGTTCCGGGAGTCGTTGCCCCGGACAAAGCGCTCCATCAGCTCGTCGGCATCCACGTTCAGCTCGTCACGGGAGATGTTCTTCAGGGAAATGATGACCTTCCCCTCCAGCGCCATCACGTCGATATATACCCGCGTGCCGGGCAGGGCATATTTCACGGTGTTGCTCAGGAGATTGCTCAGCACCCGCCACGCAAGTCTTCCGTCCGCCATCATGGCGACAGACTCTTCCGGATGGCGGAATACGGGGGTCAGCTGGGCTTTTTCCAGCTTGTCGGCGAATTCGCCCAATGCCTGATTCACGGATTCCACCGCGTCCAGCCTAGTAATGTCCGCCGTCAGGTTCCCCGTGCTGGCCTTGCTCATTTCCACCAGGTCCTCGATCAGCTTTTTTAAGCGCTGGGACTGCCGGTTGAGGACTTCCAGATAGGTCTTCTCCTCCTCCGGCGTGTGGGGCTTTTGCAGCAAGTCCACGTAGTTGATGATGGAGGTCAAAGGCGTTTTGATATCGTGGGAAACATTGGTGATCAGTTCTGTTTTCATACGCTCCGATTTTAATTGCTTCTGCGCCGCCACTACGGCAACGCCCGCGAGGTCATTCAAGTCACCGGCAAAGCTCCTGAACGCGCCGATGAGATATTTGTCGTCCACCTTGGTGTCCAGGTCGCCCTTGCCCATGCGCTTGGCGCTTTCCAGCAGGATGCCGAAGCAGTACGCCCCGTACAGCACCACGGCTACACAGGCGCACAGGCTCAGCACCACCATCAGATTCGATCTGCCCGCAAGGGCGGCGAACAGGAGCATCACCATGATGAAGCCCGTCAGCAGCCACTGCCAGGTCAGCGGCATCATGGAATACACCCGGTTGACGGATTTTCCGATTTTTGCGCAGGTCTTCTTTATCTGCGTCCACAGCCATCTCAGAGGGCTGAGCAGCACCAGCAGGAATCTCCCCAGGGCGGCGAAGGCCACGGGCAGCTTCCGCAGCAGCCAGCCGCAGCCGGAGAAGCAGCCCTTGACGCACTTCACCAGCAAATCTAAGCACCGCCAGCAGACGCTGTTGCGCCACCAGTAGCCGCCGGGGGTCTTGAACTGGGCGGCACAGGCAAAGCAGAAGCTTACGAAAATCAGGCTCATGGCGTAGCCCGCCATCAGCATTCCGGTGCAGAGCGTCTGAATATTCTGCGTGAACAGGCCGGCGGCATCGTTGAATTGGACGATCACCATGAAAAGGCCGAAGATGATCAGCCCGCCACCGGCAAGGTAAATGTCCAGAGGAATGCAGTTGAAGCCCGCGGCATGGACTTCCTCACTGCCGGGCTTTCTGCCCGCCGCGCAGCAGAGATACACGGCCAGCACGGCAAACAGCAGCAGGCACGCGCCCATGATGAAGAACAGGCTGTTGCGGCAGCTCCACACCTGAGTAAGCAGAGCGTACCCGCCGTCAAAGCGGTACGCGCCGGGCGCCAGGGTCAGCTCCACGGTATAGTCGGGCAGCTGGGCATAGCGGTACTCCACCACCATGGTCTGCTGGGCGTCGTCGTCCCAATATTTCATGGTGTGAGATTCGCCGTCCGCAAAGATCACGTCCGGGGCTGCCGTGCCGGTCACCGCCGGCTTGGTGGGGTTCGCGGACAGCGTCTCGAGGGGGGCGGTCTCCTCCGTCGTGTCCGGGACGGTTTCGGCGGTCGTCTCCGGAACCGTTACGGTAACGGTGGTTTCGTCGGTTGTTTCCGGCACCGTCTCTGTGGTGGTCTCCGGAACGGTCTCGGTCTCCGGCATCACCTTCTGCGTCAGGCTGGGCGTTACCAAAAATACGACCGCTTTCCCGTCGGCATTCCATTCAAATTCGCCCACGCCTGACGGGTTCGCCGCCTTATAAATCAGGGAATCGTCCTTGTCCCGGAATTCCACGGCGGTGATGACGGCATCCTGCGGCATATTGTCCCGGTAGAATGCGTCGCCCGACTGAAAATACAGGACGCCCGCGTCATTGCGTTTCAGCACGCCCACCGGGCTGCTGCCGCTGCAGGTATGTTCCCCCTCGCCTGCCAGCTCCGATTCCGTGGTGAATGTTACCTGATATATATATGCGCCCTCAGTGGGAACGTCGTCCAACAGAACTTCGCTTTGGCTCAGCTCCCGGGTCGTGTCAAACACCAGATAGCCGGATTCGTTTTCCGAGAAGCAGTCCGACACGTCATTGTAGGTCTGATACAGGACACTTCCGTCTACACCAACGAACGTCACGCACGTGGTAGGCGCGTCAGGAATATCCATCACGCCCATCGATGGATTGGCCTCAAAGCGAACGCCGTTGCCGGTGTCGTAAATATTACCGATCGGTTCGACGCTGTCCACGCTCCCACTGGAGTCTTCCGTTTCGATGCTAAGGCTGAGAACCAATGCCCCGCCCTCCGGGATGGCGTTATAGGTGCTCGCGTCCGCCTGAGGCGTTGCCTCCGACTTTTCCGTGATGGACAGGACGTATTTATAAGAGCCGCTGACGGGGAAGGAATAAAATTCGGCGTCCGACAGATTTTCCGCGCCGCCGGATTCCAGCACGTTCCCTTCCGCGTCCTTCAGCACGTAGCCCGCCAGCGCCGGGTTGAACACGCCGTAAAGCCAGCCGGGCTTTCCCGACGGCCCCAAATCATACACGGTCGGCCCCGCGATCGCCTCCGGCACGCTGCCCAGGTTCGCTTCGGCGTAGTCCACGGCGATACGGCCAGCCATGGATTCGCCGTCCGAGCGGATGTATCTGTCCCGCAGCTCCTCCACGGAGACGTCGTACAGTCCCGCTTCCGTCATGCCGATGATGGCAGCGGCGCTTCCGGCAGCTCCCAGCAGCATCAGGGCACACAGGGCGATGGCAAGGAATTTGAATACAATATTGTATTTCAAATTATTTTCCTCCTTCCATTTTATAGCCCTGTCCCCACACAACCTTCAGATACCGCGGCTCAGAGGGGTTGATCTCGATTTTCTCCCGCAGGTGACGGATATGCACCGCCACGGCGCCCTCGCTGCCCAGCGCCGCCTCCTGCCAGACGGATTCATACAGCACCTTGGTGGAGAACACCTTTCCGGGGTTCGCCATCAGCAGGTGCAGAATGGCATACTCCGTGGGCGTGAGGGACACAGGTTCCCCCTCCACGGTGACGGTTTTGGTGCGGTCGTCCAGAACGATGCCGCCGATGGTGATGCTGCCGCTGCCCTCCTCCGGGCGGCTGCCCAGCTGGGCATACCGGCGCAGCTGGGACCGCACCCGCGCCAGCACCTCCACCGGCACAAAGGGCTTGGTGATATAGTCGTCCGCCCCCACGTTCAGCCCCAGCACCTTGTCCTCCGTCTCGGACTTGGCGGTGAGCAGAATGATGGGTGCGTTGGAAAATTCCCGGATCTTGGAGGTCGCCGTAATACCGTCCATCACGGGCATCATCACATCCAGCAGAATCAGGTGGATGTCGTTGTTTTTCGCGATCTCCACCGCCTGCGCGCCGGTGAACGCCTCAAACAGATTGTACCCCTCGGGGGTCAGGTATATTTTCAGCGCGTTGACGATGTCCGGCTGGTCGTCGCAAATCAGAACATTGTACATGTGGTTTTCCTTCCTCTCGTCATCTTTTTTCTTATTATATCACCGGCTTCTTTAAGATGAAAGAGGTCTATTTCTTAAAATGGGATTAACATTTGAAAAAGCGCCTTTTGCCAACTTCTGCGCCACATTTTTTCTTGCTATTTCCCCGTTCCCGTTTTATAATGGCTTCACGTAACAGATGAAAAAAGGAGTGTTTTCCATGTTAAAGGATTTTTTTACCGCTCTGGGAACCGGCGCGCTGGATAAGGTGCTCCATGCCGTTCTCGTGCTGGTCATCGGCATTCTCATCATCCGCATCGTCACGAAGCTGCTCCAGAGAGGGCTGGAAAAATCCCACCTGGAAAAGGCCGCCCACAGCCTGATCCTGTCCCTTGCCAAGGTGGCCATGTATATCCTGCTGGGTCTGAGCGTGGCGTCCAGCCTTGACATTGACGTCACCGGCATCGTCGCCCTGGCAAGCGTCCTGACCTTAGCCGTTTCCCTGTCCCTGCAAAATATGCTCACCAACGTCATCGGCGGCTTCACCATTCTTTCCACCCACCCCTTCCACTCCGGCGACTATGTGGAGATCGCCGGGCAGTCCGGCACGGTGCAGGAGATCAACATGACCTACACCCGCCTTGCCACCTTTGACAACAAGCTCATTTCCATTCCCAACAGCGCCGTGGTCGCGGCGCAGATCGTCAACTACTCCGCCGCCGACACCCGTCGGGTGGATATCCCCGTCTCCGCCTCCTACGACGCTCCCACCCAGAAGGTCATCGACGCGCTGGTGCTGGCGGGAACCATGGACAATGTGCTCCTGACACCCGCCCCCAGCGCCTGCGTGAGCAGCTACGGCGACAGCGCCATTGCCTACACCCTTCGCGTCTGGGTGAAGACCGAGGATTACTGGGACGTGTATTTCGCCCTGACCCAGCGGGTCAAGGACGTCTTCGACGAGCAGGGCATCACCATGACCTACCCCCATCTGAACGTACATCTGGATAAGTAAAGCATACCGCCCTCCCAAATGGGGAGGGCGGTACTGTGTGATAATCACATAGATAAAACTTCCAGCAGCGCCATAACGCCGATTCCCGGCAGTCCCAGAAATCCGGCCACCAGCACCGTCACGGCGTTGATGGGGAAATATGCCCCCGTAAATCCCGCGACGGAATTCAGCAGCCACAGGCACAGAAAACCGCACCCGGAGTGTACGCCGACCTTGAAGATCAGCTTCATGGGCATCAGCAGCAGCCGCACCAGCACCAGCGCGACAAGGGCGGGAATGAGCAACGTTACAAATTTTTCCATAGGCACCTCCGAATAATCAGGCTTGTTCCGGTTAAGCTACCTGCGGACAGCAAAGGAACGGGAACCAAACGTGACGACGGTTGCTTTCGCCCATTTCATTTACTGTCAAGTGTGTCGCCGAATGCGCAGCGGTATGACGCGAATTAGGAACTCTGAAAACAAGCTTCTTCTGCTTTCTCGCGGCATCAAACAGAATGTATTTTCTCTTTGATACCCTTTTCTGATTAAAATACTTATTTTAATCGGAAGCGAGCGGGCGAAAAAGATTTGTGTTCAACGATTCCTGCGCAGGGAGAAGGGAACGGCTCTCCTGCGTACATTCTGCCACAGAATTTTTGCGAATAAACGAAAACCGGAGTACAGCTGCGCACGCGATTGGTGCCCTGACTCCGGTTTTTGTACTTGTCCTCTCCCCTGCCCACAACATCCTGTGTCCTGCCAAAAAAAATCTTCGTTTTTCTGCGAAATTCTCTGCTGCCCCGCCGTTGTCCCTGTTGGGAAGGTGTGGTATAATGACGGAAAACGACTTTTTCTGCGAGGCACCGAAATGATAACCGAACCTGTCAAAATTTCCCAGAGCGACATTCGCAGGCTGCTTTCCGCCGCCAATCCGGATGCAGCGCTGCTTTACCTTTACATAAACAGCGGCAACCGCCCCGAGGGCGCGGAAGCCGATCTGCATTTCAGCGCCCCGCGCTACGGCTGCGCCGCCGCTACCCTGCGGCAGCTGGGTCTGTGGCCGGAAGACCGCCCCAGCCACATTGCCCCCGGCGAGCGTCCCAGCTACTGCGAAAAGGACGTGCTGGACGCCATGGATTCGGACAACACCTTCCGAAGCCTTTACGGCGAGGTGCAGCGTCTGCTGGGGCGGAGCCTGAACACGGAAGAGCTGAAAATTCTTCTGGGCTTTGTGCGCTACCTGGGACTGACCGCGGACGTGATCTCCCTGCTGGTGTGCTACTGTAAAGAACGCGCTCGACAGAGGGGAAGTCTGCGCAACCCGTCTCTGCGCACCATCGAGAAGGAAGCCTACAACTGGGCGGAACGGGGCATCGACACCGTAGAGGAAGCCGCCGCCTTCATTCAGGCGCAGAACGTGCGCAATTCCCGGCTGTCCCGGCTGATGAACCTGATTCAAATCCGGGGGCGCAGTCTCACCGCCGCCGAGGAGCGCTATGCCCAGAGCTGGCTGGACATGGGCATGGACGACGAGCTGATCTCCATGGCCTACGAGCGCACCTGCCTGAACACCGGCGGACTGAACTGGGCGTACATGAACAAAATTCTCCAGCGCTGGCAGCAGCAGGGCTTCCACAGCGCCGAGGACGTCCGCACCGGCGACCGGAAGACGGGCGTCCCGAAGGGTGCCTCCGGCCAGCTGGGCGAAGCGGAGCTGGAAGCCATTCAGAAAGTATTGCAGGAGGGATAATTCGTGGGATACAGTGCAGAAGTGGTCCAGCGCGCCCGGGCGCGTCTGGCGCAGGCAAAGGAAGACCGGGAGTCGGAAAACAGGCAGCACTTGGCAGAGGCCTACGCCAAAGTTCCCCGCATCCGGGAAATCGACATGCTTCTGCGCCGCACCATGGCGCAGGCCGCTCAGGCGGCCTTTTTGCAGGGTTCCGACGGTCAGGCGCTGCTGGAACAGGCGCGGCGGGAAAACCTCAGCTTACAGCAAGAACGGGCAGCGCTGGCCGCGGCGAACTTTGAGGATGGCTTCTTGGACGAAAGCCCCATTTGTGACAAATGCGGCGGCAGCGGCTATGTGGGCACCACCATGTGCGAGTGCTTAAGCGAGCTTTGCCGTCAGGAGCAGAAAAAGGAAATTTGCGTGCTGTCCAACAGCCGGGAAACCTTCAGCCAGTTCCGGCTGGACTACTACCCCGACGCCGTTGACCCCAAATACGGCGCCAGCCCCCGCACCATTATGGAGCGGACGCTGAACATCTGCCGCCGGTATGCCGCGACCTTCACCCCCAACGCAGGAAATCTGCTGTTCATCGGCGGGACGGGGCTGGGAAAGACCTTCCTGTCGGCGTGCATCGCCCGGACAGTGACCGACCGGGGCTACAGCGTTGTTTACGAAACTTCCAGCCACCTGTTCTCCAAGCTGGAGCAGGCGAAATTCAGTCCCAGCGAAGACACCCGCCGGGAAGCGGCCAAGCTGACGAACAGCGATCTTCTGATTCTGGACGATCTCGGCACGGAAATGCCCGGCCAGTTTGTCACGGCCGCGCTGTACAGCTTACTCAACGACAGAATGATGGCCGTCAAGCCCATGGTCATCTCCACCAACCTGAATGTGGACGAGCTGAGCCGCCGCTACTCCCCCCAGATCGCGTCCCGGCTCCACGGTGACTTCCAGCGTCTGACCTTCGTGGGAAACGACATTCGGGTACTGAAAAACAGAGGATTATGATGAAAACAGGTATTTTATTCGATTTGGACGGCACGCTTCTGGACACGCTAGCCGACCTTGCCGACAGCGTCAACCACGTTCTTGCATCCTTTGGCTATCCCCAGCGCACGGTGGAGGAAGTCCGCCAGTTCGTGGGCAACGGCGCTGCCCGTCTGATTGCTCAGGCCGTCCCGGAGGGTGCGAACCCCGCCCCGGTGCTTGCGGCGTTCCAGCCCTATTACAGCGCCCACTGCCAGATCAAAACCAAGCCCTATGAGGGCATTCCGGAAGCGCTGGCCGCGCTCCGGGAGCGCTACCCCCTCGCCATTGTTTCCAACAAGCCGGACGCGGCGGTCAAAACCCTCTGCGCCGACATTTTCCCCGGCATTTACGCCCGTGGGGAAAGCCCTGACTGTCCCCGTAAGCCCGCCGCGGACATGGTTTACAAGGCCATGGCATCCATCGGCGCCGATACGTGCATCTACGTCGGCGACAGCGACGTGGACGTCCTGACGGCGAACAACGCCGGTGTCCCCTGCCTCAGCGTTCTCTGGGGCTTCCGGGACAGAGCCTGCATGGAGGCAGTCGGCGCGAAGCATTTCTGCGAATCCCCCGCGCAGTTGGTCGCGGACATAGAGGAGATCATCCATGGCAAATGAATTTTACGCTCTCATGGGCCGTATGCGCTATATAACCCGCTGGGGTCTGATGCGCAACACCTTTTCCGAAAACATTTCCGAGCACAGCCACATGACCGCGGTGCTGGCCCATGCTCTGGCGCTGATCCGTCGGGACATTCTGAACCTCCCCGCCCCCGACCCTGACCGCTGCGCCGTGGCGGCGCTGTACCACGACGCTTCGGAGATCCTGACCGGCGACCTGCCCACGCCCATCAAATACTACAATCCGGACATCAAAACCGCCTACAAAGAGGTGGAGCGCATTGCGGGCAACCGTCTGCTGGATATGCTTCCCCCCGAGCTGCGTTCCAGCTACACCCATTATGTGCTGGAGGACGACGCGGAGCTGGAACCCTTCGTCAAGGCCGCGGACAAGCTGTCCGCCCACATCAAGTGTCTGGAGGAGCAGAAGGCAGGCAACACAGAATTCGACTCCGCGGCGCTGCAGACTCTGGACGCGCTGAAAGCCATGAACAGCCCTGAGCTGGAATGGTTTCTAAACAACTGTCTGCAAGCCTTCACGCTGAATCTCGACCAGCTGTAGCACTTGACGGTTGACGGAAAATATGCTACCATAGGCTGTGTTGATGTGCTGACATTTGTTATGTAATTTTATATCCCCCGTCATGGGGAATATGCCGCTGTGGTGGAATAGGTAGACACCCGAGACTTAAAATCTCGCGGGCCGGATGCAGCACCCAATCCGAATTGTGCTTGCAAACAGCCAACTTTTTGAATTTGACTTATCTTGGTTTTGGAGCATCCCTCCAAAACATCCCTCCAACTTTCACATCCCTCCATTGGAGGGATTGAATACGCCGCTATGGTGGAACAGGTAGACACTGCAGACTTAAAATCTGCCGAAGAGTGATCTTCGTACCGGTTCGATTCCGGTTAGCGGCACCATCTGGAGTCTCAGAGCAGTTTTTCTGCTCTGAGATTCTATTTTTCTGGCAAAATGGATAGAATTGCGTTCGCTGACGATAGCTTATTATTCTCGTCCAGATGCGTGTAAATATTGGCTGTTGTACCTATTGTGCTGTGACCAAGCCAAGCCTGAATTTCTTTTAAGCTGACGCCCTGGGAAAACAAAAGTGAAGCACAGCTGTGCCCTTACGGTATAATTACGACAAACCGGAAAAGCCCCGTATATCAAGGGTT
>ERZ827478.41-NODE-41-length-134723-cov-76.772136_pt1 | contig 134723 bp, 109 predicted proteins | sample MGYA00519705_ERZ827478 | MGnify/ENA primary metagenome ERZ827478 (study PRJEB31778, sample SAMEA3449318) | human gut metagenome | biome: human gut; feature: human-associated habitat; material: faeces | place: United Kingdom | collected 2010/2012 ...
AGCTGCTCGCCCGTCAGCTCGCCCCAAGGGGTGGTGACGATGGTGGCAACGGAATTATGCTCCCGCAGCATGGCAACGGCCGCGTCCAGCTTGCTCTGGGGGATGGAATCGGTACGGGACAGGATGATGGTGGAGGCCGTCTCGATCTGGTTGTTGTAGAACTCGCCGAAGTTCTTCATATACACCTTGACCTTGCCCGCGTCGGCCACGGCGACGGTATAGCCCAGCGTGACCTCGTCATTCGTCACCTTGCTCACAGCGGCGATGACGTCGGACAGCTTGCCCACGCCGGACGGCTCGATCAGAATACGGTCGGGATGGTACTCGGCAATGACCTTCTTCAGCGCCTTGCCAAAATCGCCCACCAGAGAGCAGCAGATGCAGCCGGAGTTCATCTCGGTGATGTTGATGCCGGAATCCTGCAAAAAGCCGCCGTCAATGCCGATCTCGCCGAACTCGTTCTCGATCAGCACCAGCTTCTGCCCCTTGTAGCTTTCGGCGATCATCTTTTTGATCAGGGTCGTCTTGCCCGCGCCGAGGAAGCCGGAGAAAATATCAATTTTTGTCATAAAAAACACCTTCTGTATAAAATTCTCTAACGATTATTATATCACTTCCTGTCAACTGCTACAAGTAAATTTTCTTCCATATTTTCTCTTTTTGCATACGAAATCCGCCCCGGCGTTTGCCGGGGCGGCGCACCTTGCTTATGATACCGGAATCAGCAGCATCTGCCCTGCCGCCGGTTCTTCTTGAAGGCCGTTTGCCTTACGGATGGCGTCCATGGTAGAGCCGCTTTCCTTGGCAATGTCCCACAGGCGGCCATCCCCCGCTCTGCGCAGGATCAGCGACGGCCGGTTCGCGTCCGGCTCCTTTTCCTCACCCAGCTCCACGCCGGTGATCATGGAGAAGCCCCGACTGCTTTCCGACGTCATTTCCAGAGGGACTTCCCCCTTGACGGTCACGCTGCCGCTTCCAAGACTGGCCTGCATCTGTTCTGGCGGCATGGGAATTGCCGTTATCACGGTGTTTTCATCCGCATTCAGGATACACTGCCCCTCCCAGCGGGCTGTGGCGGAATGCAGAATGCCGTCCTCGCCATAATACAGCACCAGAAACGAGCCGGGGATCTCCATTTCCACGCCCTTCTGGGTTCTGCGCTGCCGTGGGAAGTCCACGAGGAAGCTGACGTCCGCCGTGAGGTTTGCCTCCGCGGGGATGCTCTGCTCGCCGTAGACGGTTTCCCGGCGGCTTTCCAGAATGGCGGGGACTTCCAGCTGCACTGTCTGCACGGACAGCTCCCGTCCCGGGCTGTAGGCGTCCTCCGCAAGCGTCAGCATTTCCCGGTCGGAGATGAGATACTGCCCCACAATGCCGCATTTCAGGCGCATATGTCCCTCGTCGTCCACTTCCAGCTCCAGACTGGTGGGGCTCAGCAGGATGTCCGCCTGTGCGTCGCCGCTGTGTTCCCCGGAAAGATCTGCCAGCTGGGAAAAAGGCAGCTCAAAATCCCATCCGTGGAGCTGCCCCTCCTCCGAACGGTAAAGCACGTGCAGGTTCCCGTTTCCCCGGAACACCACCTTGTTGGACAGCACCTTTTTCTCCGTTATTCTGGGGTGCAGGCAGTAATAGACCAGCTTCTCAGGCAATGGGCTGGATTCGGGAAGCGTGAGTTCTTCGTCCAGCGCGAAGGCCTTTTCCCCGGCCTCTCTGGGCATTCTGACCGGGTAGCTGCTTGTCAGCAGCTCCACGCCCTCGATTGGTTCCGCCGGGGCGGCGATTTCCGCGGTCTTCGGCACACAGGCCTCCGCCATGGCGGCAGCTCCCACACGCACCATCAGCTTCCGGGCGGACACCGACCGGGCGTCCACGAACCGGGTCAGGCACTGGATGCGGATGCTCCCTTCCTCCGTCCGTTCGGGCAGATCCCACTTCATCTGGAAGGGAATCCAGCCGTCGATGCACCGCTCCTCGCTGCCATCCTCCGGCGCATAGAGAATCCAGACCATCATCCCGCCGGAAAAGGAGACGCTGTCGCTGCGCCACTCCTTCCCCCGGAGGATGGTCTGTCCCCATGCGGCAAGGACTCTGCCGATGTCCGGCATTCCGTCGGACAACTTGATCTCCTGGGTCTGCTCCACATTCTGAACCTCCCGCAGCACCGTTTCCATGCAGGGGCAGGCGGATTTCTGAAACTCAAATTCCAAGTTGGATCACTCCTTATCCCACGTTGTCGATACAGTCTATTCAACGCCGGACAAGTTTATGACAAACGAATGTCATCTTCTTCGCATAATGCAAAAACCGAGCGCCAGAAGCGCGATTCCGCCGCAGCAGCAGACGAACCAGCTGGAAACACAATGCCCCACGATCAGCCCCAGTCCGAAGAACAGGCAGCAGCACCCATGCAGGTGGTTTTTCCGGCACATAAAAACACCCCCTGCTTATCCTATGCAGGGGGTGTCCAATTTTTAACCGCCGAGGTAAGCCTTCTTCACCGCGTCGGAGCTGGCAAGCTCCGCGCCGGTGCCGCTTAAGGTGATGCTGCCGGTTTCCAGAACGTAGGCACGGTCAGCGATCTGCAGCGCCTTCCGGGCGTTCTGCTCCACGAGAAGGATCGTTGTGCCGGCCTTGTGCAGCTCCTTGATGATGTCAAAAATCTGATCGACCAGAATGGGTGCAAGACCCATGGACGGCTCGTCCAGCATCATGAGCTTCGGGTGGCTCATAAGAGCGCGGGACATGGCCAGCATCTGCTGCTCGCCGCCGGAAAGGGTCCCCGCGATCTGCTTGCGCCGCTCTTTCAGACGGGGGAAGTAGGTGAACACCGTCTCCAGATCTTTCTGGGACACATCCTTTTTGATGTAAGCGCCCATTTCCAGATTTTCCTGAACCGTCATCTGCTGGAAAATCCGCCGTCCTTCGGGGACGTGCGCCAGACCGGTACGCAGAAGCTTATAGGCTTCCATATGGGTGATATCCTGATCGCAGAAGTGGATGGAGCCGCTGCGGGGATGCATCAGGCCGGAAACCGTCTTCAGGATGGTGGACTTGCCCGCGCCGTTTGCGCCGATCAGCGCCACGATCTCGCCCTCGCCGACTTCAAAGGACACGCCCTTCACCGCGTGGATAGCGCCGTAATACACGTGCATGTCTTCAATTTTCAGCATCTGCTTTCCCCTCCTCTTTGCCAAGGTATGCCTCGATGACCGCAGGATTCGCCTGAATCTCCTCAGGGGTTCCCTTGGCAATGATCCGGCCGTAATTCACCACGGCGATGGCCTCGCACACGTTCATAACCAGATTCATGTCGTGCTCGATCAGGAAAATGGCAACGTGGAAGGTATCCCGGATCCGCCGTATCTGATGCATCAGTTCGGTTGTCTCACTGGGGTTCATACCGGCGGCAGGCTCATCCAGCAGAATCACGGAAGGATTGGTCGCCAGCGCCCGGACGATCTCCAGACGGCGCTGGACGCCGTAGGGCAGGCTTCCTGCCTTCTCATTGGCATGTTCCGCAAGCCCCATGAAATCCAGCAGCTCCATAGCCTTCTCATTGGCGCGCTTCTCGGCCTTGAAGTAGCCGGGCAGATGCAAAACGCTTGAGAAGAAGGAACACTTCATGGAATTGTGCAGACCGACCTTGACGTTGTCCAGAACGGTCATATCCGTAAACAAACGGATATTCTGGAAGGTTCGGGCGATACCCAGCTTATTGACCTTGTATACCGGCATTCCCTTGATGTCGATGCCGTTGACCAGCACGGAGCCGCGGGTGGGCTGATAGACGCCGGTGAGCAGATTAAAAATGGTGGTCTTGCCCGCGCCGTTGGGGCCGATCAGGCCGGAAATTTCGGTGGGGCCGATGGTAATGTTGAAGCTGTCCACAGCCGTCAGGCCGCCAAAGTCGATGCCCAGGTTCCGCACGTCCAGAACGGGCTGCTTGCCCTGATCCTGCTCACGGACGAAGGTCACGGTGGGAACTTTCAGGATTTTCTTGGAATAGTCATTCATTGCTTCCCGCCTCCTTCTTCTTGAATGCACCGGCAATCTTGTCGGTGACCACGGACATGGCTTCTTTCACCTTGGGGGACCATGTAAAGAGCATCACGACGATCAGAACCACAGCGTAGAGGATCATCCGGTAATCCTGCAGGCCGCGCATGGCCTCCGGCAGGATGTAGAGCACCGTGGCGGAGATAATGGAGCCGAGGATGTTGCCCATGCCGCCCAGAACAACGAAGACCAGAATGTTGATGGAGGTATTGAAATTGAACTTGGTAGCCGTGATAGAGCCGTAATTCATGGCGTAAAGCGCACCGGCCATACCCGCCAGAAACGCGGAGACCACAAACGCCTTCATCCGGAAAGCAGTGACATTGATGCCCACGGATTCGGCAGCGATCCGGTTGTCCCGGACGGCCTTGATTGCCCGGCCCTCCCGGGAGTTGATCAGGTTCTGCACAACAAACAGGGTGAACAGAATCAGCACAAAACCCACGGCAAAGGTGGACAGCTTGGTAATGCCGGTGGCGCCTCTGGGGCCGGAGACGATCATCTGGCCGCCCGCGCCCAGAGTCAACCCTGCGGAGCTCATGGTGGCATGAAGTCCTGTCTCATCAATGCCCAGATAGAGATTTCCGAAGATATTCTTCATGATCTCGCCGAAGGCCAAGGTCACGATCGCCAGATAGTCGCCCCGGAGACGAAGCACCGGGATGCCGACGAGAAAGCCGATGGCGCCGGCCATCACGCCGCCCACCACCATGGCGATCACCAGCCGTACAATGCCGTTGGGAACCGCCGTGGCCAGCAGAGCGGTCACAATCACACCGGTGAACGCACCGATGCCCATAAAGCCCGCATGACCCAGACTCAGCTCACCGCAGATACCTACCAGCAGGTTCAGGGAAATCGCCAGCACGATGTAGGCGCAGGCAGGCACCAGAAATCCCTTCATGGTGCTGCTCAGCTTGCCCTGACTCATGAGCAGCTGGAGGATCAGGAACGCCGCCGTTACCAGAATGTAGGTGGACGCACCCATGATTTTGTCCTTTGTCAGTCTTTTTTTCATAACATCCACCTCATACCTTCTCCTGAACCTGCTTGCCCAGCAGACCTGCAGGCTTCACCAGCAGGATCACAATCAGGACGGCAAACACGATCGCGTCGCTGAACTGGGGGCTGAGATAGGCTTTGCTGAAGGTCTCGATGACGCCCAGCAGAATACCGCCCAGCATAGCCCCGGGAATGGAGCCGATGCCGCCGAAAACCGCGGCGGTAAAGGCGCGGATACCGGGCATGGAGCCGGTGGTGGGCTGCAAGGTCGGAACCGTGGAGCACAGCAGCACACCGGCAACGGCCGCCAGAGCGGAGCCGATGGCAAAGGTCATGGAAATGGTCTGGTTAACATTGATGCCCATGAGCTGGGCAGCGTCCCGATCCTCGGAAACGGCACGCATGGCCTTGCCGGTGCGGGTTCTGGTGGTAAACCATGTCAGGCCCAGCATAATGATGACGGATGCAGCGATGGTATAGATCACCTCGCCGGTGACCACCAGCTGTCCGCCCGCCAGACGCAGAGGCTGGAAGGTAACGATGCTGGTAAAGTTCTTCGGGCTGGAAGACCAGATCAGCTGCGCCGCGTTCTGCAGGAAGTAGCTGACGCCGATGGCCGTGATCAGAACTGCCAGACTGGGCGTTCCCCGCAGAGGCTTGTAGGCGAGTCCCTCAATCAGCACGCCAAGCAAAGTACACACCGCCATGGCCGCCAGAATGGATACCACAACCGGCAGCCCCAGATAGTTGGTGACGCAGAAGGAAATGTACGCACCCACCATGATCACATCGCCATGGGCAAAGTTCAGCATCTTGGCAATGCCGTAGACCATGGTGTAGCCAAGGGCAATGATGGCGTAGACAGAGCCGATGCTGATGCCGTTGATCAGGTACTGAATAATTTTCATGATTGTCCCCCTCTTTCTTCTTTTTTAGGAAGCTCTGGTTAAATCGGCGAGAGCTGTAAGCGAGAGATTTTTCGGCCAATCAAGGTATCGAAAGCGGTGGAATACTTTGTGTACCCGCAAGGGGTATGCCGCATCCGTAAGCCGGCTTATGCCGGCAACGACTGCGCTATATTTCCCGTTTTCGATACCGAAGAGTGGACGGAAAAGATCCGCTCACAGCCGAAGGCGATTTAATCAGAGTTTCCTTTTTTACTCAACAGTCTATGAAAGCCCCGTCCGCCAACGAGGTTTTCATAGACTGCTGATGGATGATACCTCGTTAGGGGATGGGGCGCAAACCGCCCCATCCCCTTTGCGGGAATCATTTTTCCGGACTATCTTTAGCCCATGGGAACGTAAACACCGTTCTCGATCACCACGGCGGCGGGCGCCTTGGAGATCATGCCGTTCTCGTCCCAGTGCATGCCGGTGCCGGTCAGGCCGTCAATGGTCATGGTGGCGAACTGAGCCTCCAGAGCGGTGCAGATTTCGGAAGCGGATTCGCTGCCAGTGATACCGGCGGCGGTCATGGCGTTGTACAGGGCGTAGATGACGTCATAGCCGTCAGCGGCGAACTGGTTGGGAACCAGACCATCCATCTTCTCCTTGAACTTGGCAACGAAGGACTGGGTTGCCTCATCGGAAGCGTTGGCATCGAAGGGGGTCATCAGAGCCAGGCCCTCGGCCAGAGAGGTGTCGAAGCCTTCCACGGTCAGGATGCCGTCCATGCCGTCGCAGCCGAAGAACTTGGGCGCGTAGCCGATCTTGTTGGCGTAGGACAGAATCTGAGCAGCCTCGGTGTAGTAGATGGGCAGGAACACCAGATCCGCACCGGCATCCTGGCACTGGGTCACCTGAGTGGACAGGTCAGCCTTGTTGTCGGCGGTGAAGGAAGTGGTGGCAACGATCTCCAGACCAAGCTCAGCGGCCTTGTCGGAGAAGCCCTTGTACAGGCCGGAGGAGTAGTCGTCGGAGGAATCGTAGATCACGCCGACTTTGGTGCCCAGCGCCTTGGTGGAAACCAGCTCAGCGGCGGAAGCGCCCTGGTTGGGGTCGGTGAAGCACATCTGGAAGATGTTGGCACCGGACAGAGCCAGAGACTCAGCGGAGGCGGAGGGGGTCAGGTTGAACATGTTGTCGGCAGTGGACTCGGGAGCTACGGCCAGAGCGGAACCGGTGGTGACCTGACCGGCCATGACCTGCATGCCCCAGTCCTTCAGGACGTTGTAAGCGGACACGGCCTTCTCGCCGTCGGCCTCGTCGTCCTGGGCGTTGAACTCGATCTGCAGGCCGCCCTTGGCGTTGATCTCCTCAACTGCCACTTCCATGCCGGCCTTAACAGCCAAGCCGTAAGCGGAAGCACCGCCGGTCAGAGGGCCGGACATACCGATCTTAACGGTACCGGCAGTAGCGGCAGCAGCAGCGGCGGTGGTCTCCGTCGCGGGCTTGCTGGAGGAGCATCCGGTGAACATTGCGGCTACCATCAGGGCAGCCATCAGCATAGCAAGTACTTTTTTCATGATAGTGTTCTCCTTTTTCATTTCTTACTATAAAAAAGCGGTTCGCCCAGGGCGTAACCGCTTCTTCATACCATGTGAAGCCCCGGTCACGCCGCTGCTGCCAGCAGCAGTCGTACAACGCAAATGGACACCGCCAGAATCATGGCAGTGTCCAGAATGGGGCTAATTCGCGCAGAGGAACATGCCGCTGCCATAGTGCAGCGGGTAGAGCTGTAAGTGGTAGAAAACCGTGCCGTCATCGTCATGTACCTCCCGAAGAATTTTAGCATATTGTATCCCACAGAAAGACATTTGTCAACGAGGAAAAGATTACAGAATCTTTTGTGTTTTTTCGCCTTTTTTGTGTATAACGCACAAGGGAACCTCCGATGAAATCGCCGCCGGTCAGAGGTGATTTCATCAGAGGTTCCCAAGGACATTATTCCCCGTCCAGGACGGACTTGCAGGCGGCGAGAACCTTGCTCAGAACCGGCACGCAGGTGGCGCTGCCGTAGCCGCCGTTTTCCACCACCACGATGAAGGCCAGAGGGTACTGCTCGTCCTCCACGAAGCCCGCGAACATGGCGTTGGATTTCTGTCCGCCGCCCAGCTGGCTGGTGCCGGACTTGGCGCAGACGTTCATGCCGTTAAAATTCCAGTCGCCGTAGACGCTCTGCACGTTGTTGCGCATGTACGCCCTGACCTGGTCGGCCACGTCCTGAGACATGATGCGGCCGGTGGTTTTCGTTTTTGCCTCGTAGGTCAGCTCTTCGCCGCTGCGAACCTCCGACACCAGATACGGCTCCGCACCCACGCCGCCCCCGGCAATGGCGCCCATGAAGGTCATGTAGCGGGCGGGGTTGATCAGGTCGGTGTGCTGGCCGATACAGCTCCACGCGAAGGACACCGGGGCGGTGTTGGAAATGTCGTAGTTGCCCTCGGCGGTGGTGACGCCGTCAAAACTCAGGCTGTCCGTGACGCCGAACTGCTCCACGTACTTTACCATGTTCTTCTTCCCCACCAGCTCCGCTATCTGGGCGAAGGAGCAGTTGCAGGAATTGGCGAGGGCGGTTTTCAGGGTCAGGGTACCGTGGGCTTTTTCGCAGGTCACCTTTTCCGTGCCGTACTCGTAAGCGCCATAGCAGGTGAAGGTCTTGTCCAGAATATCCGGGACGCAGTCCAGCGCCGCGGCAGTGGTGACCACCTTGAAAATGGAGCCGGGAACATAGGTCGATTGTAAGAAGCGGTTCAGGTACACGCCGTCATACTGCCCGGAGGTGTCCGAGGCGATGTCCGGCACATTGTCCGGGTCGTAGGTGGGCGTGGTCAGAGCGCAGAGGATCTCTCCCGTTTTATAGTTGTACACGCCGACGGTGCCTTTTCTCCCCGCCATGGCGTCCAGCGCCGCGTTCTGCACCCTCGCCGACAGCGTCAGGGTCATCTCGCCCCCCTCGCCGCTGCTGTCGTATACGCCGCTGACCAGGTCGAAGCCCGCCATTTTCCCCGCGTAGTGGGAGACGGCGGAGGCGCTGATGTAGCCCTTCCGGTCGCCCAGCCAGTGGAGCGTGGACTGGCGGGTTGCGGCATCAGAGGAATAGGTGCGCTCCTCGGTAATGTCCAGCAGCACGTTCCCGGAACGGTCGGTCACCGTGCCGCAGCCGATGTTGGCGTTGTTATACACATGGGGGGAGCCGGGAAAGGTCACCCATTCCCCCGCCTGAGTCACGTACTCCCACAGGAAGAACATCATGCCCCCCAGAAGCACAGCCAGGAACAAACCCATGATCCATGTTCTTTTGGTTACCCGGTTCATCCGCTCACGCTCCCTTCTTGTTCAGGCGGACGGCAAAGCTGGCATTCTGCCGGGTGTCCGCCGCCTTGACGAAGGCCAGCAGTCCCCATGCGCCGATCATGCTGGTGCCGCCGTTGCTCAGAAACGGGAAGGTCACGCCGGTGAAGGGCAGAATATCCAGCGTGCCGAGACAGTTCAGAATGGTCTGAATGACCAGAATGCTGGCAGCGGTGCAGGCGCCGATGGAATAGAAGCTGCTTCGTGCGACCCGTGCGGTACGGATGGCAAAGAAGCCGTAGGCCGCCACGCACAGCACCATCATCACCGCCACGATCAGCCCCCATTCCTCGGAGATGGTGGCGAAGGCGATGTCGGAATCCGCCGCGAATACGTGTTTCAGGAAGCCCTGTCCCGGCCCCAGACCGAACAGGCCGCCGGAGGCCACGCACATCAGCGCCTGAACCTGCTGGTAACCGGCATTCAGGGGGTCGTCCCACACATGCCGCCATACGGAAAACCGCCGCAGAGCGTGGGGCGCGATTTTCAGCGCCAGCACTCCCGCAAAGATCAGCGCCGTAACGGCCAGCGCCACGGTGCCCATACTGCCGGAACGAAGATACGCGATCACAAGGAAGGCGCAGAAGAAAATCAGCGCCGTGCCGAAATCGTTCATCAGGGCAAGCAGGCCGCAGATGAGAATGGAATAGGCGATAAAAATGTAAATATTCCGCTTGCTCATGATTCTGTCCATGGTGGACGCGCCGGCATAGACGAAGCAGACCTTGCTCAGTTCCGACGGCTGCAAGGACAGCCCGCCGATGATAAGCCAGTTTTTCGCGCCGTAATATTCGGTGCCGAACACCAGCGTCACCATCAAAAAGCCCACGCCCGCCACCGTGGCCAGATACCGGACGACCTTCGCCCGCTCCAAGTCCCGCAGCGACCAGCCGATGACGAGGAACGTCACCACGCCCAGCGCCATGGCGGCAAGCTGCTTCACCGTCTCCCCCGGCTTTACCGTGGCGATGGCGGCCATACCCATGGTACACAGGAAGAACGCCATGGTCTCCACCTCAAAAGACTTCCGGCGGATCATGCAGTAGAAAATGTACAGCAGCCACTGGCTCAGGAAAATGCCGCCGAAGCCCATGAGAACGCTGGCGATCGTCTCCTGCTCCCCGCCCAGCAGGAAGCCCAGCAGCATCAGGCACTGCAAGATAGACAGCACCATCAGATTCGCCACGCTGTCCCAGCCGCTGGCTGCCTTGGTGCGAAGCTCCGCCTGACGCGCTTCCTGATGCTCCGTAATGGGCTGGAGCTGCATTTCTACACCGCCGATGGAGATACGGTCTTTGGGCTTTAAGGCGCAAATTTGAACCTTCCTGCCGTTGACCAGAGTTCCGTCTTTTGAACCGGCATCCGTGATCGTCCAGCTGCCGTCGTCGTACCGGGTCAGGACCGCATGGTTCCGGGACACGGTGGGAAAGTCGATGGTCACGTCGCTGGATTTGCTCCGGCCGATGACGTTCTCCCAATGGGTGATGGGAATCTGGCTGCCGTCGGTCATGTTCAGCCACGCCCAGATCTCCGGCTCCCGCCGGAAGGTCAGCAGGGGCAGGACGCAGCGCAGAAGCAGTATGGCGCTGAGTATCGGTACGGTATAGCGCAGAATCCCCACATAGGAGCCTGCGTAATTTCCCTGCGCCAGCGTCAGCGATTCCAGGATATTCTGCATACCATCACCCTCCTTTCTTCGGGTAATTCTTATGTTTAATAAAATGACACATTTTCGTTCAGATGTCAAATGAACATTTTCTTAAGGCGAGCCGCAGTGTTGCCTTAAGCTTCCATTTCCCGCAGAATTTTGATTTCCCCGGCGTAGCCGGGCAGCTCGTTGGGCGTTTCCAGAATCATGGGCTTGTCCTTGAGCTGCGGGTGGTTCACGATGCGGCGGAAGGTTTCCAGCCCCAGGCTGCCTTTTCCCAGGCATTCATGGCGGTCTTTGTGGCTGGCAAAGGGGTTCTTGCTGTCGTTCAGGTGCAGGGCGTGCAGCCGGTCCAGACCAATCACCCGGTCAAATTCCGCCAGTACACCGTTCAGGTCGTTCACGATGTCGTAGCCGCCGTCGTAGACGTGACAGGTGTCCAGACACACGCCCACGTTTTCGCTTCCCACGGCGTCCAGAATGTCCCTGAGTTCCTCAAACCGTCCGCCGATCTCGCTGCCCTTCCCCGCCATGGTTTCCAGCAGCACTGTCACCGGATAGTCGTGGCGCAGGGCGTTTTTCAGGGCGGCGGCAATGTAGTCGATTCCCGCCTGCGTCCCCTGCCCCACATGGCTGCCGGGATGGAAATTGTAGAAATTTCCGGGAAGCGCCGCCATGCGCCGCAGATCGTCCTCCAGAATCCCCGCGGCAAAGGCTCTGGCGTCCGCGTCGGAAGTGCAGAGATTCATGGTATACGCCCCGTGGGCGACCAGTTTGCCAAAGTGATTTTCTTCCAGCATGGCGGCCGCTTTTGCCGCGTCCGCCGGATCCTCCGGTTTTGCCTTGCTGCCCCGGGGATTCCGGGTAAAAAACGCGAAGGTATTCGCTCCAATGGACAGCGCGGTCTTCACCATCACCGCGTTTCCGCCGGATGCGGAAAGATGACAGCCAAAATAGCCCAAAACACTCACTCCTTTTTGGGTATTATAGCATATTCCACGGGAAAAAGCAAATTTTCTCTTTCCCCCGGCAGCGCAGATGTGCTATAATGTCAGGAATAACCGCCGGGAGGAATTCTCATGCCCAAGTCAGACAATCAGAAGCTGAAAATCCTGTACATCCTCGACTACCTGCAAAAAAATTCTCACCAGGATCACCCGGTGAGAACGTCGGAGCTTCTTTCCATGCTGGAAGAGCACGATATTGTCTGCGACCGCAAGACCGTCTACTCGGACATCGCGGCCCTGCAGGATTACGGCGTGGACATTCTCTCCATTCCCGGAAAGAACGGCGGCTACTACATCGCCTCCCGGAATTTTGAGCTGCCGGAACTGAAGCTGCTCATCGACGCCGTCCAGTCCAGCCGGTTCCTCACGGAGAAAAAGTCCCGGGAACTGATCGAAAAGCTGTGCAGCCAGTGCAGCGTCCACGACGCAAGGCTCATGCGCCGGGACGTGCTGGTTTCCGGGCGGGTCAAAAGCATGAACGAATCCATTTACTTCAACGTGGACGCCGTTCAGGAGGCCATCGCCCAGAATAAGCAGATCACCTTCCGGTATTTTGACTGGGACTTGGGCGGCAAACGGAAATACCGGGACAAAAGCTATCAGGCGAGCCCCTACGGTCTGTGTCAGGACAACGAAAACTGCTACCTGCTCGCCCACTCCCTGCGCCACGGCGTGACCTCCTACCGCCTTGACCGCATGAGCAATATCCGCCTGACGGGGGAAAGCCGCACCCCCTGCCCGGAACTGACGGGCAAGGCATTGGCGGAACATGCTTCCCGGCTGTTTCAGATGTTCTCCGGGGAGGAGACCGCCGTGAAGCTGCGTTTTGACCGGAGTCTCATCAACGTGGTGGTTGACCGCTTCGGCAAGGACATTATCTTAATTCCCGACGGGGACGATCATTTTATCTTCACCGTCAACGTGGCGGTGTCCCCCATGTTCTTAAGCTGGGTCATCGGCTTCGGCGGCAAGGCGAAAATTTTGTATCCCAAAAGCGTGGCCGATGCCTGCGTCCAGATGTGCCGGGAAGCGGCGAAACAGTACCTAGACCAGCTTGAATGAGTCAAACACGTCCCGCCACACGATCTGGGACTTTTCCGTGGTGTCCGCGTCCCGGAGAACGGACAGACAGTAATGGTAGTTCCCGTCGTCCAGAATCACCGCCCTGCCCAGCTGGTCGCCGTTCTCCCCCGCCGATGCCCAGACGAAGTCATACCGCTTTGCCCCGTCCTGCGCCGTTTCCATCACCGTCAGATTGTCCGGGGTGTAGCCGGAGATCCGCTGAATGGTGGCGCTCAGGTCCCCTCCGCTGACGGTCTCGACGATGATCTCATAGTCCTCGCTGAGATAGACCTGCTCCGAGTCGCTTTCCAGCACCGGCGCCACGGCGTTGTCCGGCAGGCGGACGGAAATTTCCCCCGGCTGCGCCATCACCGGCTGAATGATATCGTCCGACACGGTTTCCAGCGTTTCCTCCGAAGTACAGCCGCACAGAAGCGACGCCAGCGCCAGTAAAATCCAAAGCTTTTTCACAAAAATCCCTCCCGAAAGGAAATCAGTATGAAAGATCTTCTCCTTCTTTACCTCGTTACAATCAATGCGGCCGGTTTTGTGCTTATGCTTGCGGACAAGCACAAGGCAAAGAAAAAACTCTGGCGCATTCCGGAAGCGACCCTGATGACCGTTGCGGCGCTGGGCGGAAGCGTGGGCAGTTTGCTGGGTATGTACACGGTGCGTCATAAGACGAAGCATCCCAAATTCACAATCGGAATCCCGCTGCTTCTGGCGCTTCAGATCATCGCCGCCATCGTGGTGATGGCAAAATTTCCGGGAATAATTGCGTAATAAAGCAGGCGGATTCTGTGTGAACGGAATCCGCCCGTTTTCTAGTGACCCTGATGACCGTTGCAGCGCTGGGCGGAAGCGTGGGCAGTTTGCTGGGTATGTACACAGTGCGCCACAAGACGAAGCATCCCAAATTCACCATCGGAATCCCGCTGCTGGCCAGTCGGATCGACGCGACGCTGAAGGCGGAAGTGGTCTTTGCGGACTATCATACTGAACTCCAATTAAAATCTTTAAAAAAGATTTTAATTGCCTGAAGGGCATGGAGTTCATATGAGACTTGTTTTGTGATTTCTTTCCTTATAAATCACAAAACAGGCAGCGCCTTCAGGCGATGCCTTCCTGATTAAAATTAAGATTTTAATCAGGAAATAGTATCAGAAAGCCCATCCCGAAGCCAACATCAAAATTGCGGCCTATTCCGACGATGTGGAGCAGGTCGCCATCCCCGTCCGCAAGAGCGCCGACACGGCAACACTGCTGGCCGCTATCAATCAGGCACTGGCAGAGCTGGACGCTGACGGAACATTGACCGAGCTGTCGGTCAAGTATTTCGGGACGGATATTTCCAAGATGTCCTGACCTTTGCAAAAAATCACCGGGAGCAGCCCATTTCGGACTGCTCCCGGCTCTTTTCTCCCAACGGTCAGTAGCCAAACATCCGGCTGACCACATTGCCGTCGATGGCGTTCAGGGTCAGCATGGGCTGGGTCACATAGTTCGCGCCCTTTTTCATGGACTCCGAGGCGTTGTCTCCGGGCTCATACCAGTCCCACGTTCCCCAGAAATCCCACACGGGAACGATCGTCCCCTGCAAGGAGCCTTTATCCCGGATGCGCATCAGCGACAGGGAGACCTTCGTAATCTCCACGTCCATGCGGGTCTCATCGCCGTTGATCTTGTCGATCTCCACGAGACTGCGGGCTTCCGACGGTCCGATGACCACCACGGGCAGCATGGTGTTTGCTATGGATGCAATGTCCTCAAAGGGCATAAGGGCGGTCTGCGTTTCCTTGACAACCGGCTCGGTGCTGGGAGCGTCCCACTCGAAGGAAAGAATACCGTCCCTCCCCACCGTGATCCAGACGCTTTCCATGTACCAGGAAACGGTATCCGCATTGGTTTCCTCTGAGCTGCGGTAAGTCCAGTACTGATGATCCTCTCCGATGGCGGGATCGCTGAACACACGATCCTCCCGGATGCCGGGAATGGGCACGCCGTTTACGCTGGGGGTATAGTAAAGCTCCCATGTGCCCTTCCGCTCGCCCTCTCTGGGCGTCTGCGCGTCGGCCAGAACCATATCGCCCAGCCCAAGCTCCCGCATCACCTCATCCGCCCTGGCAATGGCGTCCTCTTTGGAAATGCTGCCCCAGTCGGTGCTGCGGTAATACTTGAAGTCGCTGTTGACAATCGTCGCGTTCGTCAGGTATCCGCCGAGGCGGTTCATGATGATGACTTCGTACTTGGCTCCATCCACGGTCGCATCGCCGCTGACCTCATTGGGCGTTCCGGAATCTTCAAAGCCGTGGATGATGGGCTTTTCCTCCGGTGCTTTTGCCATTTCCGCAGTGTAATAGGCGATTAGCTCCTTCCGGCGTTCTTCCAGCTGCTCCGGCGTCTGTTCCGGGGCGTCCGGGTCTGCGTGCCATTCGGGGGAGTTGACATAATCAATGGAATCCTGACACTCCTGCTTCGTCATGACAGTGCTGTAGAGGGGCTGTCCCTTCAGAAGCACCCGCAGAAGGGTGTCCACGTCCTCCTGTGTAAAATCTCTGGGCGTCACGGTGGCGGTGGGAAGCACCGTCCCCAACTCCGCCACCACCTGTGCGTCGGCGTGGATGGTAAGTCTTCCCTCCTGACTGACCCAGTCCCCGGTGAATTTCTCCGGGAAGGTGTACTCCGTCTGCTCTTTGGCGCTCTGCTCAAGCAGCATCGCCTGATTGACGGTGGTGGGTTCGGCGGGCGTCCGGCCTTTGCCGCATCCGGGCAGCATGAGAAGCGCCAGCGTGAAGGCGGCAAAACGAACTATTTTTTTCATGGTAACACTTCCTTTCTTTGGATGGTTCCAGAATACCATAGCCAGAATCAAAAGAGTTTACCGGCACGTTACCGTTTGATTACCGATGACGATTCTGGCGGTCGTTCCTTCTCCGAGAGTGCTTTCCAGCGTCAGCGTTCCGCCGTGGACAGCGGCAATCTCCCGCACCAGCGCCAGTCCCAGACCGAAGCCGCCGTTTGCCTTGCTCCGGGAGGGGTCGCCCATGTAGAAGGGGTCGGTCACTCTTTGCAGATCTTTTTCCGGGATGCCCCGGCCATGGTCGGTGACGGTGAAGCCCATCTCCGACGCCTGAATCCGGATGGTCTGCCCCGGTGCGGATGCCTTGGCGCTGTTTTCCACGAGATTGACAAGGGCAATGCACATTAAATCCTTGTCCACGGACAGGATGTCCCCGTTGCAGGTGATTTCCAGAGAAGTTCCGTACTTTTCCATGATCGGCCGGGTCAGCTCCCGCACCTGTGTCAGCAGTTCCGGCACGGACACCGGCGCTATCTTCGCGTTCTTTTTCATGGAAAGCAGCGTCAGCAGCTTTCTGACCATGGTTTCCAGCCAGTGGAGCTGGGCGTCCATACTGGTGAGCAGCGCTTCCTGCTTTTCTTCGGGAAGGTAGACATTTCGCAGAGTGTTCACGTTCAGGAGCAGAGACGTCAGGGGTGTTTTCAGCTCGTGGGTGACCGCGCCGACAAAGAGCTTCTGCCGCTCGTTCTGTTCCCGAAGAGTGTCCACGTGGGTCTCCACCGCCAGCGCCATCCGGTTGAAATTCCCCGCCAGAGTGCTCACTTCGTCCTGAGAAACGACAGGGACGCGCTGGCTGTAATTCCCGTCCGCGATGCTGCCGGCGGCTTCCGAAAGCCGGGACAGTGGGCGAAGCGTCCGGGAGATCATCCAGTAAACCGCCCCAAGCCCCAAAAGGCCAATGGACAGCGCCAGCAGCGCAAACCGTCCGCTGAGCTGCCAGAGCTGGGAATATATGTAGGTGGCGTCCGCCGCCAGATACACGCTGCAATCCATCCCCCAGACATCCGTGACCCTGCCCAGAATCAGAAAATGCCTGCCGCCCGCGTAGGCTCTTGTCGATTGCGTGCTACTGTAACGGGCATCCAGATAGCGTTCCGGGTCGATCTGGGCGGACGCGCTCAGGCACTCTCCATTGACAACGAGGGCACTTCCCGGCACGCTGCAGGAACGGAAGCAGTAGGTCAGCAGCACTTTCCGGGAAAGCGAGTCAAGGCCGTCAGTGGAACTGCGGTAGACGGCTGTCCCGAAATCGTCCACCAGATCATTCAGGGTTTCCTCCGTGCTTTGCAGAAGGGCTTCATAGGACTGCTCCCGCACCTGCCAGAGCATGGCCGCCGTCAGGCTCACCGCCACGGCAAACAGCAGCGCCGCGCAGAGAATTGTCAGTTTTGTTTTCAGCTTCATCGTTCCTCCAACCGGTAACCGGCCTTTGAGATGGTGCGGATTTCCTCGGACAGGTTCAGCTTTTTCCTGAGATTGGCAATGCGCACGTCCACGGTGCGGATGTCCCCGAAATAGTCCTGCCCCCAGATCTCGTTCAGGATGCGCTCCCGGGAAACCGTGCGGTTCTTGTTCTTCATCAGCACCGCCAGCACGTCAAATTCCAGCGGCGGCAGGGGAATTTCCTCCCCGTTTCTGCTTAAGCGGCGGTTGCCGTTGTCCAGCGTCAGGTCCCGGAAATGGTAGATTTCGTTGAATTTCCCGCTGCGCCTGAGTACCTTTTCCATGCGCACCATCAGGGCGAGCATATCGAAGGGCTTGGCGATGTAATCCTCCGCGCCGCCCCGCAGTCCCTGCACCTCATGTTGGGCGTCGTTCATGGCGGTCAGGCAGATGACGGGGATTCCGTATTCCTGAAGCTTCGGCAGCAAGGTAAAGCCGTCCACCCCCGGCAGCATCATGTCCAGCAGCGCAAGATCGTAGTCGTGGTCTGCTGCCAGCGCATTCCACGCGGCAAGGCCGTTATCAAAAGCGGTCACGGTGTAGTCCGCGCATTCCAGATTCAGCCGCAGCACCTCGGCAATGGCCGTGTCGTCCTCGATGATCAGAATATGGTTGCTCATGGGATTCCCCTCCGTTCGGCGTTTGGGTTATTATAACACAGCGCCGTGCCTGTGTGTTTACCAAAATATTACTGTTTTTGCGATACTGCAAAAGCCGCCGTTTTGCAAAACGGCGGCTTTTCAACCTCTCATTATTTACGTTCCGTTTCCACGCAGTTCGATGATCTGGTCACGCAGTACGGCGGCGTACTCGTATTCCATCATCTTCGCCGCTTCCTTCATCTGCTTTTCCAGACGGGCAATCTCCTTTTCCTTCTCCACCTTCGTCATCTTCACGCCGGTTCTGCCCTTGCGTTCGGCGGTGGGAGACGAAATCTCGATCAGATCCCGCACAGACTTGATGATGGTCTTCGGGACGATCCCATGGGCTTTGTTGTAGGCATCCTGAATCTCCCGGCGGCGGGCTGTCTCGTCGATGGCTGCACGCATGGCGGGGGTGACCGAGTCGGCGTACATGATGACCCTGCCCCCGGCGTTCCGGGCGGCGCGGCCGATGGTCTGAATGAGACTGGTCTCGCTTCGCAGGAAGCCCTCCTTGTCCGCGTCCAGAATGGCCACCAGACTGACCTCCGGCAAATCGAGTCCCTCACGCAGCAGGTTGATGCCCACCAGCACGTCGAATTTTCCCATCCGCATGTCCCGGATGATCTCCATCCGCTCCATCGCGCCGATGTCCGAGTGCATGTAGCGCACCTTGATACCCGCCTTTTGCAGGTATACCGTCAAGTCCTCCGCCATCTTCTTGGTCAGGGTCGTCACCAGAACACGCTCGTTTCTGGCGGTGCGGGCGTTGATCTCCCCGATCAGGTCGTCGATCTGCCCCTCAATGGGACGCACCTCCACCTCCGGGTCCAGCAGTCCGGTGGGACGGATGACCTGCTCCACCGTCTGGCCGGAGCGGGTGCGCTCGTAGTCGCCGGGTGTGGCGGAAACGTAAATCACCTGGTTGATCTTCCGGTCGAACTCCGTAAAGTTCAGCGGGCGGTTGTCGTAAGCCGAGGGCAGACGGAAGCCGTAATTCACCAGCGCGTCCTTCCGGCTCCGGTCTCCGGCATACATGGCGCGGCACTGGGGCAGGGTCACGTGGCTCTCGTCGATAAACATGAGGTAGTCCTTGGGGAAATAGTCCAGCAGCGTGGTGGGCGGCGTCCCCGGCGCCCGCCCCTGAATTACACGGGAATAGTTCTCGATGCCGTTGCAGAAGCCGATCTCCGTCAGCATTTCCAGGTCATAGGCCGTCCGCTGGGCGATGCGCTGGGCTTCGATGAGCTTGTCGTGGGCGCGGAAGAAGGCCACCTGATCGTCACACTCCCGCTGGATTTCCACCATTGCCCGCTGCAATTTTTCCTTGGAAGCAACGTAATGGCTGGCGGGATAGATGGCCACGTGGTCAACATACCGCTCCGCAATGCCGGAAACGGCGTTGATCTCGCTGATCCTGTCCACCTCGTCTCCGAAAAACTCCACCCGGATGGCACGTCCCGACCAGTAGGCGGGATAGATTTCCAGCGTGTCCCCCCGAAGGCGGAACTTGTTCCGGGAGAAGTCCAGATCGTTCCGCTCATAGCGGATCTCCGTCAGCTTTTTCAGTACGCTGTCCAGCGGGTACTCCTGCCCCACCCGCAGGGAAATAACCATGCTCTTATAATCGATGGGGTCGCCCAGACCGTACAGGCAGCTGACCGAGGAGACCACGATCACGTCCCGCCGCTCAAACAGCGCGGAAGTCGCCGAGTGACGGAGACGGTCGATCTCCTCGTTTACGGAAGCGTCCTTTTCAATGTAGGTGTCCGTGTGGGCGATGTACGCCTCGGGCTGATAGTAATCATAGTAGGAAATGAAGTATTCCACCGCGTTTTCCGGGAAAAACTCCCGGAATTCCGAACAGAGCTGAGCGGCCAGCGTCTTATTGTGCGCCAGCACCAGCGTCGGGCGGTTCAGCTTTTCAATGACCGAGGCCATGGTAAAGGTCTTGCCGGAGCCGGTGACGCCCAGCAGCGTCTGCTCCCGCAGTCCCCAGTTCACGCCGTTTGTCAGCGCTTCGATGGCCTCCGGCTGATCGCCGGAGGGCTTATAGTCCGATACCAGCTTGAATTTGTCCATAATAACTCCCTTCATCCAGCCGGTAGCCCGACTGCACCATGGAGACATAGTCCCCGTCCGCCACCACGATGTGGTCGGCCAGCTGAATTTCCACCGCGTTTAAGGCCATGGCCACCCGGCAGGTGGTCTGCACGTCCTCGCTGGAGGGCACCGCGATGCCGCTGGGATGGTTGTGCGCCAGAACCACCGTGGTAGCGTTGGCAGCCAAGGCCGTCTCCACGATCTTCCGCACGGATATCCCCGCTGAGTTCACGCTCCCCTGCCCGACCTCCTTGCAGCACAGCACCTTGCATTTGGCGTCCAGACACAGCAGAAACACCGTTTCCACGTTCCGTCCGAAGAAGAACGGCACCAGATATTCCCCGCAGGCCTGCACCGTGGGCAGAATTTTCTCCCGCATGGTCCGGTCAACCTGATAGTACCGCGCCACGTCGTTCATGAGGCTGAGCAGAAGCGCCGACTGTTCGCCCACGCCCTTGACCTTCCGCAGTTCCTCCACCGGTGCTTCCAATACCTGATACAGGCTGCCGAAATGGTCGAGCAGCGCATGGGCGATGGGGTTGGTATCCTGCCGGGGAACGCTGAAAAACAGCAGCAGCTCCAGCACCTGAATGTCCGTGAAGCTCTCCAGCCCTTCCTCCAGAAAGCGCTGCTTCAGCCGCTGGCGGTGTCCGTCATGAATCGACATATTTTTCACCTCGTAGTTCTTACCCCTTGCTATTTTGTCCCGTTTCCGCTAGAATGAGAAATGAAAAAAACGTCGAATCTTGCCGGGAAAGTTTTCACCCATTCTGCGCATGATAGGACTGCTAGGAGGATCGTCATGGAAGAAAAGAAAGATACGCTGGGAATGCTGGATCTGGTGATCCGCCCCGGCTTCTGCGTAAAAGAAAATCAGATCATCAAGGTCAATCAGGCCGCCGAGAGCCTTTTCATCACCCCCGGCACGGATGTCCGCCCGCTGCTTCTGACAGGCTCGGAGGAGTACGCCGCGTTCACCGGCGGGTGTCTGTATCTGACGCTGAGCCTGTCCTCCCACAGCTGCGGCGCGTCGGTCACACGGGTGGACGACATTGATGTATTCCTGCTGGAACAGGAATCGGACAACGGCGAGCTTCGCTCCATGGCGCTGGCCGCCCGGGAGCTGCGGGAGCCGCTGACCAACGTGATGATCACCGCCGACAGCCTGTTCCCCCTCTGCGCTGCGGAGAGCAGTCCCCGGACGGCAGAGCAGGTCGCCCGTCTGAACCGGGGACTGTTCCAGATTCTCCGGATCATCGGAAATATGTCCGACGCCGAGCGCTGCGCCGCCGTCTCCCATCAGGAAACGGTGGACATTCCGGCGCTGTTCGCCGAATTCTTTGAAAAGGCGGAGACCCTTGTCTCTCACACCGGCATCACCCTGACCTACGAGGGGCCTGACCAGCCAATCTACGGTCTTGCCGACCGGGAACAGCTGGAACGGGCGGTTCTGAACATCCTGTCCAACGCCATCAAATTCACCCCGAAGGGCGGGACTGTCACGGCCAAGCTGACCCGCAGCGGCCGGATGCTCCGCCTGAGCGTGACGGACAGCGGCTCCGGCATTGCCCAGAGCGTCCGCAGCAGCGTCTTCTCCCGGTATCTCCGCCAGCCCGCTCTGGAGGACAGCCGGTATGGCATCGGCCTCGGCATGGTGCTCATCCGCACCGCCGCCGCCCACCACGGGGGCGCCGTCCTCATCGACCAGCCGGAAGGTGTGGGTACCAGAATCACCATGACCATGTCCATCCGTCAGAGCAAGCAGGCAACGCTTCGCTCCAACGTCCTGCGGGTAGACTACGCCGGAGAGCGGGATCACGGGCTGATCGAGCTTTCCGAGTGCCTTCCCACAGAGCTGTATGAATGATTTCTCCGTCCGGTCTGCTGAGCAGACCGGACAATATTTTTACAAATAAGACTTCAGATACTGTCCCGTATAGCTTTCGGGAATCTGCGCCACTTCCTCCGGCGTGCCGGACGCGACCAGCGTTCCGCCGCCGTCGCCGCCCTCGGGGCCGAGGTCGATCAGATAGTCCGCCGTCTTGATGACGTCCAGATTGTGCTCAATGACCAGGACGGTGTTCCCCGCCTCCACCAGCCGCTGCAAAACCTCAATGAGCTTATGCACGTCGGCGGCGTGAAGACCGGTGGTCGGCTCGTCCAGAATATAGATGGTCTTTCCCGTGGAGACCCGCGCCAGCTCCGTCGCCAGCTTCACCCGCTGGGCTTCGCCGCCGGAGAGGGTCGTGCTGGACTGCCCCAGCTTTACATAGCCAAGGCCGACCTCCACCAGAGTCTGGGCTTTTCTGCGGATCTTCGGCAGATTCTCGAAGAAATCCACCGCTTCCTCCGCGGTCATGTCCAGCACCTGAGCGATGTTTTTCCCCTTGTAGTGGACTTCCAGCGTCTCCCGGTTGTACCGCGCGCCGTGACAGACCTCACATGGAACGTAAACGTCCGCCAGAAAGTGCATTTCGATCTTCACAAGGCCGTCGCCGCAGCAGGCTTCGCACCGGCCGCCCTTGACGTTGAAGCTGAACCGTCCCGGCCCATAGCCCCGGATCTTCGCCTCGTTGGTGGACGCGAACAGGTCCCGGATATCGTTGAACAGCCCCGTGTAGGTGGCGGGGTTGCTTCGGGGAGTCCTGCCGATGGGGCTTTGGTCGATGTCGATGACCTTGTCCAGATACTCCATGCCGTCAATGCCGTCACAGAGGCCGGGACGGGTACGGGCATGGTTCAGCGTGGCAAGCAGGGTCTTGTTCAGAATTTCATTGACCAGACTGGACTTTCCCGAACCGGACACGCCGGTGACGCAGACGAAGGTTCCCAGCGGAATTGACACATCCACATTTTTCAGATTGTTCTCCCGTGCGCCGCGAATGCGCAGGAAATTGCCGTTCCCCGCCCGTCGGGTGGTGGGAACGGGGATTTTCTTCACGCCGGAGAGGTACTGTCCCGTTACGGAACGGGGGCATTTGATAATATCGTCCAGCGTTCCCGCCGCCACGATCTCGCCGCCGTGACTGCCCGCGCCGGGACCGACATCTACAATAAAATCGGCGGCGCGCATGGTGTCCTCGTCGTGCTCAACAACGATCAGGGTGTTGCCCAAATCCCGCAGGTGCTTCAGCGTCCCCAGCAGCTTATCGTTGTCCCGCTGGTGCAGACCGATGGACGGCTCGTCCAGAATATACAGCACCCCCATCAGGGACGAACCGATCTGGGTGGCCAGCCGGATACGCTGGCTCTCGCCGCCGGAAAGGGTTCCCGCCGAGCGGGACAGGGTCAGATAGCTCAGTCCCACATCCGTCAGGAATTGCAGGCGGGACTTGATCTCCTTGACGATCTGCTCGGCCACCATGGCCATACTGCCCTCCAGACGAAGATTTTTCATAAATTCCAGCTCGTCCCGGACGCTCATGCGGCAGAAATCCATAATGCCGATGCCGCCCACCGTCACCGCCCGGGCGATCTCCGATAAGCGGTCGCCGTGGCACTGGGGGCAGGGCGCGGTGGCCATGCACTCCTCCAGCTCCTTCCGGGCGGCGTCCGATTGCGTTTCCCGGAAGCGGCGGGAAATGTTGTTGAGAATGCCCTCAAAGGGCTGCTCCAGCACGCCCATACCGTTGCCCCGGTTGTAGCTCATGCGCAGCTTTTCCCCCTTGGTGCCATAGAGGATCACGTCCATCACGTCCTCGGGCAGGTTCTTCACCGGTTCCGTCAGGGAAAAATGATATTTTTGCGCCAACGCCTCAAAATACATACGGAAGATGGAATCCGTCCGGGCGCTCTGCCAGCCGGACGCCTGAATCGCGCCGTCGAAAATGGACTTGTTCTTGTCCGGAATCACCAGATCGGCGTCGGCGATGAGCTGGAAGCCCAGACCGGTGCAGCTGGGGCAGGCACCCGCCGGGTTGTTGAAGGAGAACATCCGCGGCTCCAGTTCCGTCAAACTGATGCCGCAGTCCTCGCAGGCGTAGTTCTGGGAAAAGCTCAGCTCCTCCCCGGTGGCGGGCAGCTCGATGGTCACAAGGCCGCCGGAGTGGCTGCACGCCGTCTCAATGGAGTCCGTCAGGCGGCGGCGCAGGCCGTCCTTCAGCACCAGCCGGTCAACCACCAGCTCGATGGTGTGCTTCTTGTTCTTCTCGCAGGGGATGTCCTCGGTTAAATCATAGAGAATGCCGTCCACCCGCACCCGGGCGAAGCCGGACTTCCGGGCGTCCTCGAACACCTTCCTGTGCTCGCCTTTTTTCCCCCGGATGACCGGGGACAGGACGATAAAGCGCGTCCCCTCTCCCAGCGCTTCCACCCGGTCCACGATCTGGTCAATGGTCTGGCGGCGGATCTCCCTGCCGCACTTCGGGCAGTGGGGAACGCCCACCCGCGCCCACAGGAGGCGGAGATAATCGTAGATTTCCGTCACCGTTCCCACGGTAGAACGGGGGTTCTTGGATGTGGTCTTCTGGTCGATGGAAATGGCCGGGGACAAGCCGTCGATGGAGTCCACGTCCGGCTTGTCCATCTGCCCCAGAAACTGGCGGGCGTAAGAACTCAGGCTCTCCACATACCGTCTCTGCCCCTCGGCGTAAATGGTATCGAAGGCCAGACTGGACTTGCCGGAACCGGAAAGTCCGGTGAAAACCACCAGCTTGTCTCTGGGGATGGTCAGGTTCACGTTTTTCAGATTGTTCTCCCGCGCGCCCTGAATGATGATCTTGTCGTTCATACTATATGATGCTCCCAAATGCGTAAAAATCTGTACTCGTTAGTATATCACAAAACCCAAAATCTCTCAAGATATTTGTCAAACAAAAATTCGTTTTCCACACCATCTCAATATTCTGTTTTCTTCGCCAGAAACGCCCGGATTTTTGTTTGTTTTTTCGGCGTTATTTCACATTTATTCATATTGCTTTTTCCGGTGCCGGGATGATATAATGGATGCGTAGATTTGCGTCCGGGCTGTTGCCGGGGGGCAGAAAAAAAAGAAAAAGTGAGGTATTCATCCGATGATTGCTTACGGTGAAAACATTCAGGTTTTCTGCGGCAATTCCAATCCCCAGTTTGCGCAGACCATCTGCAAAGAGCTGGGCGTACCCATGGGTAAGGCCATTGTGACCCACTTTGCCGACGGAGAGGCTTCCGTCACCCTGGAGGAAACCGTCCGCGGTGCCGACGTGTTCCTCATCCAGTCCACCTGCAAACCCGTCAATGACAATCTCATGGAGCTGCTGGTCATGATCGACGCCTGCCGCCGCGCGTCCGCCGGCCGCATCACCGCCGTCATCCCCTACTTCGGCTATGCCCGTCAGGATCGCAAGGCCAAGTCCCGTGACCCCATTTCCGCCAAGCTGGTGGCCAACATGCTCACCGCCGCCGGTGCTGACCGCATTCTGACCATGGACCTCCATGCCGCCCAGATCCAGGGCTTCTTCGACATTCCGCTGGATCACCTGCTAGGCAACGTTACCTTCGTTGAATACTTCATGAACAAGTTCCCCGAAAGTGAATACAACCACGAGGACTTTGTGGTCGTCTCCCCCGACGTCGGCTCCGTTGGCCGCGCCCGGAATTTCGCCGCCAAAGTGCATATGGGTCTTGCCATTGTGGACAAGCGCCGCCCCAAGGCCAACGTTTCCGAGGTCATGAACATCATCGGCGACGTCCGGGGCAAAACCTGCATCCTGTACGACGATCTGGTGGACACCGCCGGTTCCCTGTGCAACGCCGCCAAGGCTCTGGTAGAGATCGGCGGTGCGAAGGAGATTTACGCCTGCGCCACCCACGGCGTCCTCTCCGGTCCCGCCTATGACCGTATTGAGGCCAGCCCCATCAAGGAAATGGTGCTGCTGAACACCATTCCCGAGGTCGCCAACACCCCCAGCCACAAGATCAAATTCCTGGACGTCGCCCCCGTGTTTGCCCGTGCCATCGGTCACATCCACGGCGCCACCTCCATCGCCGACCTGTTCTGAGCCGTGTTTTCCAAACAAAGCAGCGACAGCTGGCTGATCGTCGGGCTGGGCAATCCCGGACGGGAATACGAGAAGACCCGGCACAATACCGGCTTCCGGGCAATGGACATTCTGGCCGAAAAGCTGAACGCCAAAGTGGACAGGCTGAAATTTCAGGGTCTGTACACGCAGGTGAATTACAGCGGGAAAAAGCTGTTTCTGCTCAAGCCCCAGACCTATATGAACCTGTCCGGGCGTTCCGTATTGCAGCTTTCCGCCTACTTCGGCATTCCGCCCCAGCGGATCATCGTGATGTTTGACGACATCTCTCTGGAGCCGGGACGGCTGCGGGTTCGCGCCGAGGGTTCCGCCGGCGGGCACAACGGCATCAAGTCCATCATTCAGGAGCTGGGCAGTCAGGATTTCCCCCGGGTCAAGATCGGGGTTGGCGCAAAGCCGAACCCGGAATACGACCTTGCCGCATGGGTGCTGTCCACCTTCTCGGCAAGTGAGGAAAAGGCGCTGGCCGTATCCCTGAAAAACGCCGCCGACGCCGCCCTGAGCATCATCGATAACGGTGTGCCGGAGACCGCCAACCGGTTCAACGGCAGCCACCCATAAAAATATTGTCACAAAATCACGGAAAGGGGGATATATCCCCCTTTCCGCGTTGCCGCGTTGCGCACTTTTCTTCTTGAGGTAAAACTTATGGAACAGCTTCTGTCTCTATTGAAAACCATTCCCGAATACGCCGCCATGGTGTCCTCTCTGCAGGACGGCGAGAGCGTCGCCGTCACCGGCATCGGCCAGATCAACCGCAGTCACATGATCGCGGGGCTTTGCCGCAGCATAAACCGTCCCATGGTGGTGCTGTGTCAGGACGATCTTGCGGCGCGGCGGCTTCAAGAGGAATTGAAGGGCTTCCTTTCGGACACCGCCCCCATTCTCCCCGGCCGGGATCTGACCCTTTACGACGCCGCCGTGGTGTCCAGAAGCTGGGAGCAGAAGCGTCTGCGGCAGCTGTATGACCTTGCCGTTGGAAAAACCTCGCTGCAAATCATGACGTGGGAATCTCTCAGCCTGCGCACCATGCCGAAGGCCGCGCTTCTTTCCGCCGCCTTTTCCTTGGAAGTTGGCCGGGAATACGCCGTGGAAGACCTGATCTCCCGTCTCACCGCCGCCGGGTACAACCGCTGCGTCATGGTGGAGGGGCCGGGTCAGTTCGCCGTCCGTGGCGGCATTCTGGACATCTTCTCCCCCGCCGAAGACCGGCCTGTGCGGGCGGAATTCTTCGGCGACGAGCTGGACACCATGGGCTTCTTTGACCCGGCGACCCAGCGCCGCAGTGAGAATATCACCTCCGTCACCGTCCTGCCCGTGGCGGAGACTCAGCCGGGGCTTCATCCCGGCGGTGTGGAGGGGCTGTGCAAAGATATTACCTCCCTGATTTCCCGCCAGAAGCGGCGGAAAAACATCAACGAGCCGCTGATCGCCACGCTGGAAAAAGACCTGAACAAGTATGAAAGCGGCCTGCACAATCCCGCTTCCGACCGGTATATGGCGCTGATCTATCCGGAAATGGCCACCGCCGCGGACTATATTCCGGACGGTACCGTGGTTGCCGTCTGCGACCACGGAAACCTCCAGCGTGCCGCCCGCAGCCGCTGCGACGAGATGGGAATGCAGCTGGACAGTATGTTGGGAGCCGGTCTCGTGGCGGGAGAGCTGTGCGACTATGTGTGCCAGTGGGAGGACTTCTGCAAAACTCTCCGGAAGAAAACCGTCGTTTATTTTGATGCCTTCGGCGGCACCTCCTACCCGGAGGACTGCCCCCCAAAGCAGCTGTACCCCCTCACCGCCAAGCAGCTTCCCGGCTACGGCGGCAATCTGGACACCGCCGTCTCCGACCTGAGTCACTATCAGAAAATGGAGTTCGGCAGTCTGGTGCTTTGCGGCACCCGCCGCCGGGCGGAGCTGTTACAGCAGCTGCTTCACGAGAAGGGGCTGTCCGCATTCCAGTGCATCCCCCTGACCACCCTGCCGAAGCCCGGCCAGATCCTTCTGACGGAGGGCACGCTCCCCTTCGGCATGGAGTATCCCCTGTCCAAAATCGCCGTTCTGACGGAGGGGCAGCTGATTGCCCGGAGCGAGCCGAAGCGGAAACCCGCGAAAAAAACCGGCTCCACTAACCGCCAGAAGCTGAATTCCTTCACCGACCTGACCCCCGGCGATCTGGTGGTTCACGAGAATTACGGCATTGGCCGGTTCGTGGCCATGGAGCAGATCAAGGTGGACGGCGCGGTCAAGGACTATATCAAAATCGCCTATCAGGGCAGCGACACCCTGTTTGTCCCCGCCACCCAGCTGGATCTGGTGAGCAAATACATCGGCGGCGGTGGGGAAGACAGCAATGTCAAGCTGAACAAGATCGGCTCCGACGCATGGCAGAAGACAAAAGCCAAAGCCCGCAAGGCCGCGAAGGACATGGCTGGGGAGCTGATCCAGCTCTACGCCGCCCGGAAACGTCAATCCGGCTACGCCTTCTCCGCCGACGCCCCATGGCAGAAGGAATTTGAGGACAATTTCCCCTACCCGGAGACCGACGACCAGCTTCGCTGCATCGCGGACATCAAGCACGACATGGAGTCCCCCATCCCCATGGACCGTCTTCTCTGTGGCGACGTGGGCTTCGGTAAGACCGAGGTTGCCCTCCGCGCCGTGATGAAGGCCGTCATGGACGGCAAGCAGGTGGCGATTCTGGTTCCCACCACAGTGCTTGCCCAGCAGCATTATCAGACCGCCGTGGCGCGTTTCCGGGGCTTCCCCGTCACCATCGACGTGCTCAGCCGCTTCCGCACCCCGAAAATGCAGCAGCAGACCTTACAGAAGCTCCGCGCCGGTTCCGTTGACTTAATCATCGGGACCCATAAGCTGCTGCAAAAAACCGTCCAGTTCAAGGATTTGGGCCTGCTCATTGTGGACGAGGAGCAGCGCTTCGGCGTCAGCCATAAGGAGCGGCTGAAGGAGCTTTCCAAGGGCGTGGACGTGCTGACCCTCTCCGCTACGCCCATTCCCCGGACGCTGAACATGGCGCTGTCCGGCATCCGGGACATGTCCACCATCGAGCAGCCCCCCGCTGACCGCTATCCCGTGCAGACCTTCGTGATGGAATACAGCGAGCCCATTGTGGACGACGCCATCCGCCGGGAAATCGAACGGGGCGGGCAGGTCTACTATCTGCACAACCGCACCGAAACCATCGACCAGTGCGCCGCCGCGATCAAACGCCGGATTCCGGGCATCAGCGTGGGCGTCGCCCACGGCCAGATGGGCGAGGACGCGCTGGGAGATGTGATGCAGTCCATGGCCGAGGGCGAGATTCAGGTGCTGGTATGCACCACCATCATCGAAACCGGTCTGGACATTCCCAACGCCAACACCCTCATCATCGAAAACGCCGACCGGTTCGGCCTGAGCCAGCTCCACCAGCTTCGCGGTCGGGTGGGACGCTCCACCCGCCACGCCTATGCCTATTTCACCTACCGTCCGGAGAAGAATCTCACCGAGGTCGCCGAGAAGCGGCTATCTGCCATCCGGGACTTTGCCGAATTCGGCTCCGGCTTCAAAATCGCCATGCGGGACTTGGAAATCCGGGGCGCGGGCAATCTCTTAGGCGCCGAGCAGTCCGGTCATATGTCCAGCGTGGGCTACGACATGTACCTCAAGCTGCTGGACGAGGCGGTTCTGGAGGAAAAGGGCGAAGCCCCCAAGGCGCCGGAATGCACCGCCGACCTGAACGTCACCGCCAATGTGGACAAAGACTACGTCTCCCGGGGCGAGGAACGGATGGACCTGTACCGCCGCATGGCCGCCATCCGCTCTCAGGAGGATGCCGACGATCTGCTGGACGAGATCGTCGATCGCTACGGCGAGCCGCCCAAGGGCGTGCTGAATCTCATCGATATCGCCCTTCTCCGGGCAAAGGCTCGGCAAGTCGGCATCAAGGACATCCGCCAGAAGTCCGGAGACGTGCTGTTCACCCTGAGCAATCTGAATTTCGAAGCCGTGGGCGCGCTGTGTTCCGACCCGGATTACAAGCAGCGGGTCACCTTCCTCGCCAGCGCCAAGGAACCGACCCTCCGCTTCAAGCTCGCCAACGGCGTGGACAGCCTGAAACAGAGCAAGCTGTTTGTGGAGCACTATACCAGCTTTTTCCAGAGCTGACGTTTTGGGAACCTCTGAATAAATCGTCTGCGGCTGTGAGCGGATCTTTTTCGCCCACTCTTCGGTATCGAAAACGGGAAATACATACAGTATTCCGCCGTTTCCGATACCTCGATTGGACGAAAAATCTCGCGCTCACAGCTCTTGCCGATTTGTTCAGAGGTTCCCTTGACATTCCGTGTTATAATAGCGTTGAATCCAACCTTCCCTCAGAAAAGGAGCAGCCTATGTCTAAAGGCAAATTTTCCAACCCCCGGCCATACCGGGAAGAAGAACGTGAAATCGAAAAGAGCTTCCGTCAGCTGACCGGTCAGGAGAAGCCCGCGAAGCCGGATGACCCCATCTTCTCCGAAGCCTCCGTCCCTGATCTGGACACCACCGACCCGGAGGCCGCCGACCTTATCACCGAGGCCGACAGCCTGTTTCCCGAAGGGAACAGTCTGTTTTCCGGAGAAGACAGCCCGGTTCCCGACGAGGAACTGGACTTTTCACTGGACGAGAAGGAGAACCCCCCGAAGCGCGGCGCTCCGTCCTTCCTTGATAAGGCTCTTTCCTTTGTGGACAACAACCAGAAGCCCGTGTTGGTGGCTCTGTGCGCCGCCGCGCTGGTTCTGATCATTTCCCTGATTGCCATTTTCGTCGTCAACGTCTCCGGCGACCCCTACGGCAAGAAAATCCTGAACAACGTCACCGTCGCCGGTGTGAACGTGGGCGGAATGAGCAAGTCCGATGCCATCACCGCCGTTCGCGCTGTTACCGACCAGACCTACACGAAGCAGGCCATGGTGGTGACTCTGGGCGATACCACCTTACAGCTGTCCCCCAGCGATACCGGCGCGAAGCTGGACGTAAAGGCCGCCGTCAACGCCGCCTATGCCTACGGCAGAACCGGCACCAAGGCCGAGCGTCAGGAGGCCTACCAGGCGTCCCTCAGGAGCAACCACATCATCGGACTGCTGCCCTACCTGCATCTGAAGCAGGATTATATCAAGGGCGTTCTGGAGGACTACGCCGGAACCGCCGGCAGTCTGCTGACCCAGACCACCTATGCGCTGGAAGGCGACGTCCCCGATCTTGCGACGGACAAATTTGACGAAGAACATGCCCCTCAGCTGACGCTGGTCATCACAATGGGAACTCCCGGCGTAAATTTCAACGTAGATGATGTGTTCAACCAGATTCTGGACGCCTACAGCATGAACGTTTTCACCGTAAAGGCGGAGGGCGCTCAGTCCGAGGGCGAACCGGATGCCGTTGATTTGCAGAAAATTTACGACGATGTCTGCGTAGAGCCCGTGGACGCCACCGTCAATATGCAGACCTTCAAGGCCATCCCCGGCTCCTACGGCTACGTGTTCGACATGGTGCAGGCGCAGAAGCAGGTCAGTGCGGCGCAGTACGGCGAGGTCGTCCGCGTTCCCATGGAATATGTCGCCCCGGAAATTCTGGACGACGACGTGTTCTTCCGGGATGTTCTGGGCAGCACCAGCACGCCCCACAGTAACAACGCCAACCGCACCGCCAATCTGGAGCTGGCATGTAAGGCGCTGAACGGCGTCGTGCTGAACCCCGGCGAGACCTTCTCCTTCAACGACACTTTGGGCGAACGCACCACCGCAAAGGGCTACAAGTCCGCCCCGGCATATTCCGGCGACGATCTGGTGAATCAGGTTGGCGGCGGCATCTGTCAGGTCTCCTCCACGCTGTATTGCAGCACATTGCTTGCCGATCTGGAAATTGTCTCCCGCACCAACCACGGTTTCCCCGTGAACTATATCAATTACGGCATGGACGCCACTGTCAGCTGGCGCTCTCCCGACTTCAAGTTCCGCAACAACACCAATTACCCCATTAAAATTGAGGCAAGCGTCAGCGGCGGCTATGTCAATGTGCAGATCCTCGGCACCGACGAGAAGGACTATTACGTTGAAATGAGCTATGTCGTCTCCGAGACCTACAAGCCCGAGACGGAGTACAAGGACTTCAAGCCCGACAACCCTGAGGGCTACAAGAACGGAGACGTGATTGAGGAAGGCACCACCGGCTATCTGGTCAAGACGTACAAGAGCAAGTACGACAAGGCCACCGGCGTGCTGATCTCCAAGGATTTTGTCGCCAATTCCCGGTACAAGACAGTGAACAAGGTGGTCGCGCGGGTCGAAGAGCCGACAGAACCTACGACCGTACCCACAACGCCGTCCACCGCCCCCTCTACCGAACCTGCCACCACACCCACGGCACCGTCTACCACACCGCCTACCACGCCATCCACTTCCGAGCCTTCCACTACCGAAGCCTCGGAGAACGGCGGAGATTCCGGCGGCGAATAAGAAAACCATCTGCATACGCAAACGGCGTGACCTTTCCCGGTCACGCCGTTTGTTTCTATTCGATAAAGCGGGATTTACCGTAATCAACCGCCGGACACGGCTTTCTGCTTCCCATATTTTTCTTCCATTTCTGCCGTATGGGCGTGAAGCAGTTCCAACGCCCGCGCCTGAACGCAGGGCAGCGACCTCTGATCCGTATCCGCGAACTCACGTTTGATTCTTGCGGATGCCATTGCGTGGCTGTCGCCGGTTCTGCTTTCATCCGCTTCCGACAGGAACTTTTGCAGCAAACCCGGATTGCCGGAATAATACAGCTCCACAAGCTTTGCCCGGTATTCCAGCTCTGCGGGGGTGATCCCCGGGAATTGCTTCATATCTACGGTGTGCTGGGCTTCGTGCTTCAGGAGCGAAACCAGAAACCGCTCGCTTTCAAAGTCATACGCCTGCTCGATGCAGTTGATCGTGCCGTCGGGGGAAGCCCAGCCGCCCGTACCGAACCTGCCGAAGGTCAGATAATCCATCCAGCTGCGGAACACGAAGCCCTTGAGAATGTTGACGGTATATTCCGCCGTCCCGCCCGGCAGCCCGACCTGATAGACGGTGGGAACCGTTTCCCGCCAGACGTAGGGGCCGTAATAGCCCTGTGTTTTCCCGAAAAGCGCATGATAGCCCTCCGCCTCAAACACCGCCTGAAGCCGCTCCGCCAGAAGCGCTTCCTCCGCGTCGGGCATATTCAGAAGCGCTTTCAGCCCCGCCAGCAGCTTCTCTGCGGCCTCCGCCTCCGGCAAGCCGCAGTAAAAGGTATCCCGGTAATAGATCTGATACAAGCGGAGTATCTTGTTGAGCTTTTCCGGTACGTCAAACCTGCGGTATTTGCTATTTTCAAATATCGCCACGTATGCAGGAAGAATGTCCTTGAATTCCTCATGTTCCCGCATGTACGCGATAGCGCCTTTGATATCACCATTCATGAAAAACTGACTGATCTCCATATCCGCTCTCCTCTGCAACGTTTGCCCCCATTCTACCATATACCGGCAGGATGCGCAAGCGCCGCCCGGTTTCTGGTCTTGCATTTGCCGGGAAATGTAGTATAATGAGGAAAATACGTTTCCGTTTCTGCATTGACTTTTTTCAGGAGGAAATTCCATGTCAAACGGCCATTTTTCCGCGGATTCCCCGCAAAAAAGCGTGTCCTCCCGCCGAATCGTCACGGTGGCTGTGGTTTGCGTGCTGGTTCTGACGCTGGCGGCGGTCGGTTTCTTTCTTGTCCGCCCCGCCCTCGACCCCTATCACTGCCGGATGGCCGACAGCGTTTCCATCGCCGGGGTGGACGTTGGCGGCATGACCAAAGGGGAGGCCAGAAAAGCCCTTCAGGCGGCTCTGGACGAGACGCTGTACCGGGAAAACCTGACGGTGGCGCTGCCCATGGAATCCATTACCCTCCCCCCCGCCGGCACTGGCGTTCAGGTGGACGTCCGCGCCGCCGTGAACGATGCCTACCGCATGGGTCGTTCCGACAGCTCTCTCCCCGGCGACATGGATTTGCGTCCCTATCTGAGCGTAAACTCCGAATTTATCCGCACCGCGCTGGAAAGCTATGCCGGCACGTTTGACACCCAATTCAGCGACTCCCGCTACGCCCTCGTCGGCGACGCCCCCGACCTCGGCACGGAAAATCACGACCCTGGCGCCCCCTGTCAGACGCTGGAGCTGACCGTGGGCGTTCCCGAGGCGCACCTGGATGTGGACAGCGCCTATGGTCAAATTCTGGGGGTCTACGGTCAGGCGGTGGCCGCCTGCCGGGCGGGAGAATACCGCGTCATCGTGGACATCCCTGCGGAATCCGCCCCCGCCGAGCTGGATTTGGACGCCATTTCCGATGAAATCTGCACCGCCCCCGTTGACGATTCTCTGGACATGACGGAATACCGGTTCATCCCCGGCTCCTATGGCTATTCCTTCGATCTGGACGCGGCAAAAGAAGCGCTGGCACAGGCCAAGCCCGGGGAAACCGTCTCCGTTCCCATGACGTTTGTGGAGCCGGAAATCCTGGGGGACGCGGTCTATTTCCGGGATGTTCTGGGTTCCTGTGAAACCAAGCACGGCGACAACGAAAACCGCAACACCAATCTGCGTCTGCTCTGTGAAGCCCTCAACGGGGTCGTCGTCCAGCCGGGAGAGACCTTCTCCTACAATGAAACCCTAGGCGAACGCACGGCGGAAAAGGGCTACAAGCCCGCCCCCGCCTACTCCGGCAATCGTCTCACCGACGCCATCGGCGGCGGCGTGTGTCAAGGCTCCAGCACATTGTACAACTGCGTACTGCTTGCCGATCTGGAGGTCGTCACCCGCTCCTGCCACGGCGCGACTGTGGCCTATCTTCCTCTGGGACTGGACGCCGCCGTGAACTGGGGAACCACCGATTTCCAGTTCCGCAACAATTTCCACTTCCCCGTGAAAATCGAAGCGGAAACCACCGAATATCTTGTGAAAATGCGGATTCTGGGTACGGATGAAAAGGATTATTACATTGAAATGACCTCGGGCTACGATGACAGCAGAGAAGACGTGATCTACGCCGTCAGCTACAAGAACAAGTACAGCAAGGAAACCGGCGAGCTGATCAGCAAAGACCGGGAAGCTTTCTCCACCTACTACCGGAATGTCGGATAAAGGCAAACTGTCTCCCGCGGCAGTTGGTGTACCGTACGAGTCCCCCTTGCCTCTCCCCTTGGGAGAGGTGGCCGAGCGCAGCGAGGACGGAGAGGGTATACTAGGCTGCAATACCCTCTCAGTCACCTGCGGTGACAGCTCTCCCAGAGGGGGAGCCAAAGGGTCTGTACCCGCATTTTGGCACGAAAAATGGAGCGTATCTGTATCGATACGCTCCACTCACTGTTGGCAGCATTTTATTTCGCCCGGATGTCCAGATGATAATCGATCATACCGGCTTCGGTGTTTTCAATGACGATCTGATACGTAAGATCGATGGTTCCGCCGTCGGGTACAATGTCATAAAATACATTGGTGGCCTTCACCGTGATCATCAGCGTTCCAAATTCCATCTGATACAGCGATTCGTGAGAAACCCCCTCCTGAAAGAGCATTCTGGAATTCAGTGCGCCCTCCCGGTTCAGCGTGACCTTCCCCGGCTCCACCCGGAAGGTGGTGACCACACCGGCAAGGCCAGTCAGTTCGCTTTCCTCGTAGGTGATGTCCCAGCCGCCGTCCCGGAATTCCATCGTCCCCCCGGTGACCAGCTCAATGGTCTCCGGCTCCTGCTCGCCGTAGCGCTGGCGTCCCTGAATGGAAAGAACCACGTCCCGCTTCATCGGAACGCCTCCACGGCCAACCGCAGCAGCTCATCAATGAGCTGGGAATAGGGAATCCCGCTGGCCTCAAACAGCTTGGGATACATGGAAATGGAGGTGAATCCCGGCAGGGTATTAATCTCGTTGAACACCACCCGGTTCTCGTCGTGCGTCACGAAGAAGTCCACCCGGCTTAAGCCCTGACAGCCAACGGCGTTGTAGACCTTCACTGCCGTCTCCCGCACCACTTCCTCCACCTCGGCAGGGATGCGGGCGGGGATATACGCCTTGGAGGTCTCGGTGAGGTACTTGGCGTCGTAGTCATAGAATTCCGCGCCGGAGTCGATCTCGCCGCAGATGGAAGCCATGGGGTTATCGTTGCCCATGACGGCCACCTCGATCTCCTTGCCGTTGATGAATTCCTCTACCAGAATTTTCTTATCGTACTTTCCGGCATAGCGCAGGCCGCTACGCAGAGCGTCCCGGTCGCCGACCTTGGAAACGCCCACGGAGGAGCCTGTGCCCGCGGGCTTGACGAACATGGGATAGCGGAAGCGGTTTTCCAGCAGATCCAGCGTGTTCTCCATATGGTTTTCCAGCTCGCCCGCCCGAACCAGCTGCCACGCCGCCTGGGGGACGCCCGCCTGATCTGCCACCAGCTTGGTCAGGCTCTTATCCATGGCAACGGCAGACGCGGCAATGTGAGGGCCGACGTAGGGAATGCCCGCCATTTGCAGCAGTCCCTGCATGGCGCCGTCCTCGCCGTTCTCGCCGTGAAGCACCGGGAACACCACGTCGATGCGCTCCCGCACCACGCAGTCGCCCTCGAAGCTCAGAAGTCCCTGTCCCCGGACGGGGGAAATGGTCGCCCGGCGGTTTTCGGGGCAGCTTCTCCATTCACCGGTGACCAGCTTGGAATAGTCCTTGCCGCCGTAGAGTATCCAGTCCCCCTCCTTCGTGATGCCCACGGGGAACAGATTATACTTGCTTTCGTCAATGTGATTCAGCACAGACTCCGCCGAGCGCAGGGAAACCTCATGCTCCGGGCTCATCCCGCCGAAGAGAATACAAACACTGAGTTTTTTCACGTCATCGCCTCATTCTACCTGATACTAGTTTTTGATAAAATGGTTATAAACCATTTTATCAGGCCGCTGTTTCAGCGGTCTGCGGCGTAGCCGCTAAAAACGAAAGTCCATATATTTCTCGCCGCCGTCGGCGGACTGCGAAATATTCGCAGGATAAAATGGTGTTAACCATTTTATCGAGAAATAGTATGAATATCCGCTGCTTTTTCGCCAGAAAAGCGGATGCAGCTGCGCAATGCTGCTATAAATATATTTTTTACAATTTTCATCTGGAAATCCGAAACTTTGGTGCTATAATAGAGAGAATATAAGAGCGGCGCGGCGGCTGATACCCCGCGCTTTCCCGTGAGTGTGCTCCACGCGCTTTTTGAAAGGAGGGTATGTATGCAGATCAATCTGACACCGAAAGAATTCCGCCGGCTGCTGGATCTGGTGTACATCGGAAACTGGGTGCTGAACTCCACCCGGGGCGAAGACCGCTTCGCCGACTATGACAATCTGGAGAGCAAACTGTTTGCCCTGTCCCCCGCCCTGTCCGAGCATTGGAACGGAACCGTCGTTCCCTCCCGCGCCTATCAGGAGGGCGGGATTCACGAGGCCATCGCCTGCTATGAGGACAACGTTTTTTACGAAATTCTGGCGGAGGAACTTTCCCGCCGGGACATGGACTATCCGGAGATCACCGACGACAATTACGATGAGATCGTCACACGGATGGATCGGTATATGTCGGAATTTGAGCTGTCCGGCGTTGACCATCTGGTTCTGGATGAAGAAAACGCCTAAACCTCTGACGTGCCGGTTTCCCGGCACGTTTTTTTATTGCTCACCGCTGATCAGCGCTTCACCGGCACGGAAAATGTCGCCCGCGCCCATGGTGACCACAATGTCCCCCTCCCGGACGTTCTCCCGCAGATAGGCGGTAACGTCGGGCAGGGTCTCGCAGTACACCGCACCGGGGATCTGCTCCGCCAGCTGAGCGGAGGAAATGCCAATGGTGTTCCGTTCCCGGGCGGCGTAGATCTCCGCCAGAACCACCACGTCGGACTTTTTCAGCTCCCGGACGAAGTCGTCAAACAGCGCCTTTGTGCGGGAATAGGTGTGGGGCTGGAATGCCAGCACCACCCGCTTGTAGCCCATGGAGCGCACGGCTTCCAGGGTCGCCCGCAGCTCGTCGGGATGGTGAGCGTAGTCGTCATAAACATCCGCGCCGTTGAACTTGCCCTTGAACTCCATGCGCCGTCCCGCGCCGTGGAAGGACTGGATGCCCTTGGAGACCGTCTCTCCGGGAATGCCCATCATCCACGCGGCAGCCGACGCCGCCAGAGCGTTCATGGCATTGTGCCTGCCCAGAACGCCCATGTCCAGATGGCAGTAGTATTTCCCGTCGCAGATCACGTCAAAGTGCCGCCAGTCGGGGTGCATATTGGCCGCGTGAATGCGGTTTCCTTCCCCAAGGCCGAAGGAAACATAGTCGATGCCCTCCATGGCCTGCACCGTATGGGGGTCGTCGCCGTTGGCGACCACGCCGAAGGTGGCCAGAGACGCAAACTTGTGGAAGGATTTCTGGATGTCCGCCAGATCTTTGAAATAATCCAGATGATCCGCCTCCACGTTCAGCACGATCGCCAGCGTGGGGAAGAAATTCAGGAAGGAATCACAGTATTCGCAGCTTTCCAGCACGATGGTGTCCCCGTGGCCGACCCGGTGTCCCGCGTGCAGCAGGGGCAGGTAGCCGCCGATCATGACCGTGGGATCCATATCCGCTTCCATGAGGATATGGGTCACCATGGACGTGGTGGTGGTCTTTCCGTGTGTGCCGGAGACGCAGATGGCGTTATGGTAGGACTTCATGATCTCGCCCCATGCCTGCGCCCGCTCAAACACGGGGATGCCTGCGGCACGGGCGGCAGCGATCTCCGGGTTGTCATTGTGGGCGGCGGCAGTGCGGATGATGCAGTCCGCGCCCTCAATATTCTCCGCCCGGTGTCCGATGGCGACGGGAATGCCCTGTTCGATCAGCTCATCCGTGGACACGGATGCGTTCATATCCGAACCAGTGACCTCCATGCCCATGCCCTTCAGCACCAGGCCCAGCGGCCGCATGGATACGCCGCCGATCCCCACAAGATGCACATGATGGCCGGGCGTCAGATATTCCGTGATTTTCTTACTATTCAGCATGTATGTCAGTTCCCCCACAGGTGATCCTGCCCCGGCCGGACCCGGGGAATCTCTGATTCCCTTACGCCGGAGCACAGAACGAAATTTTTCCGCAACTTTTAGCATTATACAACATTGCCTTGAATTTTACAACCACAAAAAGCGGGCGAAGGGAAGTTTTTCGTCATAATCTTCCTTATTTTCCGAAAAATCCCCTCATTACACCTGCCGTATCACGCCGCAGGCGATTTTTTTGCCCGCGTTTCCCGCCGGTTGGGTGTGAAAATCGTCCGTGCTTCCGTGAATGACCACCGTCCGCCCAACCACGTCGCAGGGCGTGAATCTGCCCGTCTCCACCGCGAGGAACGCCCGACCCCCCATGCTGAGCAGCGGCGGCAAGTCTCCCGCGTGACGGGGATGCTCCCGGGCGTCCGGGTTATAATGTCCTCCGGTATCCGAAAAGTCCGTACCGCCGCAGTCGCTGCCCTCGTGGATGTGAACGGCGAAAAAGCCGGTGTCGTTTTCCGGAAGCCCACTGACCTCCGCCGTCACCAGCGTGCCGCCGGGTATGGCGTAAAACCGCACCGTTCCCCTGAGCTTCGGCGCGTCGATGCCGCCCCGGACGCAGGCGATCGCCTGCGGATTTGCGGATGGAATTCTCATAATCTAAGCACCTCCTGACCATTCTATGCACAGCGCTTCTTTCCTGTCCCCAAATTGTCGAAAATTGGCGAAAGGAAGTGAATTGAAAATTGAGTGCAGCTGTGATATTCTATATCCATCGGAAGGTGGGAGACATATGGACGCAATGAAACTGTTGATTGCGGATGGAAACGAGGAATTCCGGCGGGCGCTTGCCGCCGAGCTGCAGGGGGCATACCATGTCCGGTGCTGCGGCGACGGGAAAGAGGCACTGTCGCTTCTGCGTTCCTTTGTCCCTGACGTTCTGGTGCTTGATCTGATGCTTCCCGAGCTGGACGGCATCAGTCTGCTGCAATCCGCCGCCAGTGCCGGACTGTGTCCCATGGTGCTGGTGACCTCCCGCTTTTATAACGATTATATTCTGGGCGCCCTTGGCGAGCTGAGCGTGGGCTACATGATGCGAAAGCCCTGCGACATCCCCGCTACCGCGGCCAGAATCGGCGACCTGAGCCGCCATATCCGCGCGCCGCTGGTAACGCCGCCCGACCCTCAGACGCAGGTGACCAATCTGCTGCTTTCCCTGAACATTCCTTCCAAACTCCGGGGCTACGCATACCTCCGGGAAGCCATTCCGAGGATGATGAAGGACCCCGACCAGCCCATTACAAAGGTGCTGTATCCGGCGGTGGGCGCGGTCTTCGGCTGCAAGGGCACCCACGTGGAGCGCTCCATCCGAAGCGCCATCGATACCGCATGGAAGCAGCGGGACGACCGTGTCTGGCAGCGGTATTTCCGCATCGGCTCCGACGGCGTCATTCCCCGCCCGTCCAACGCCGCCTTCATTTCCCGTCTGGCAGACGCTCTGCGGCTGAATCAGGACGCCGGAAACAATGAGGAATGAATCGGAAAAATGGACATACCCTAATGATACCAACTGACTTGGAGGCGCTGTCATGAAAAAGCAAACCTCTCCCCCTAACCGCCGCGGCAGGCTCGTACTGCTGTGCTTCGTGCTGGGGCTGATCCTGATCGTGATGCTTGTGGGAACGGTCTACTTACAGCACCTGCTGGGGCGCATCCACTATGTGGATTCCGGCACCGCCCCGACCCTTTCCCCGGAGGAGCTGGACGCCTATCTCGCCACCCAGCCGGAGGAGATCAACACCGCCCCCACCATGGACCCCGAGGACGTCACCTTCCCGGACTACGACGCCGACATCGGCAGGGACAGCGACATCATCAACATTCTGCTCATCGGTCAGGACCGCCGGGAGGACGAGACCCGGGCGCGTTCGGATTCCATGATCCTATGTACCTTCCACAAATCCGAAAAGAAACTGACCATGACTTCCTTCCTCCGGGATACCTATGTCAAAATCCCCGGCTACGGCCAGAACCGGATCAATGTGGCCTACGCCGCCGGCGGAATGTCCCTTCTGAATAAGACTTTGGAGAACAATTTCGGCGTCCACATCGACGGCAACGTGGAGGTGGACTTCTACCAGTTTGCCGACATCGTCGATCTTCTGGGAGGCGTGGAGGTAGACCTGCGCAACGACGAAGCCCAATGGGTCAACCGGGAGACCGGCAGCAGCCTTTCCGAGGGAACAAATCTCCTGAACGGTCAGCAGGCACTGGCCTACGCCCGCATCCGCAAACTGGATGCCGACGGGGATTTCAGCCGGACGAACCGCCAGCGCAAAGTCATCACCGCACTGCTGGATGCCTACCGGGACACCAGCCTTTCCTCCGCCCTGTCCCTTCTGGAGCAGGTTCTCCCCCTGATCACCACGGACATGACAGACAGGGAGATCCTCGGCTACGCCGTCAGCCTCTTTCCTCTGATGACCGGCGGAGAGGTCGTCAGTCAGCACATCCCCGCCGCCGGGACCTATGCCAGCCGCAATATCGACGGCATGGCAGTGCTGGTGGCCGATCTGGAAGCCAACCGGCAGGTGCTGAAAGACACTCTGGGCGGATGACCCGCACTATGTCCCGTTTCATAAATGGAAATATTTTCCTGTAATTTTTCCCCTGAATGTTTCATGTTCTGGATTTTTGTTTCATGATGCCAAAAAAATTTTGTAAAATTTTTTGTAAACACGCATTATCTGAATTGACAAGTTCCGCAATTCAAGGTATAATGGGCGACAACCGAGAAATAACAAGAAGGTGCGAACATGGAACTCACGAGAAGCGAAATGGAAATCATGGATGTCCTCTGGGAAACCGGAAAGCCCCTGTCCCGTGCGGATTTGTTGGAGCATACCGAGGAAAAGACCTGGAAGGACAGTTCCGTACACATACTGCTCAACAGTCTGCTGCAGAAGGAGGCCATTCGGGAGGCCGGCCTTGTGAAGCGCGGCAAAACCTTTGGCCGCGTATTCGCACCGACCATGACCCGGGAGGAATACTTTGCCAACACCATTTTCAGCCATCGCCACAAACCGGAACCGGTAGGTCTGTTCAAGGCGTTGCTGAAGCGGGAGGAAGTCACTCAGGCAGATTTACAGCAACTTCTGGAGCTTTTGCAGAAAGAAATACGGTAAATGATCGACGGAGCCGTTTATACGGCTCCGCTTTTCTTTTATGCAGGCATTCCGCAGCCCGATTTTCTGTACGGTTCGGGTACACGTTTTGCTTCCGACCCCCATAGAATATCAGTATCACACACAACTGCCCGTCCTTTGCCGTTCCCTTTTCGTAGAAAATTGCACAAAAATAATTGAATATTGCACCAATTTTGCCAAATCTGATTGACAACGCCCGGCACGGGGTGTATAGTAGGGGCGTTATCACGACTTAGCCTCAAGGAAACTCTGATTAGGGCCTATCTGAAAACCGGAAATATGACCAACAGCGAGGGATTTTTCGCCTGATGAAGCCATTTTTCCGCAGGAATACTTTGTGTATTGCAAGGAAAAATGGCGCACAGCAGGCGGAAAAGACCCGCTGTTTGGGCGTGTTGACGGTTTTCAGATAGACCCTAAATCGGTGAAGGCTGGCGGCTGAAGATTTTGACTCAGCCGAAAGCGATTTATTCAGAGGTTCCTCAGGTCAAATGGAGGAAATATCCATGTTAAAAACCGCTGAATTATACGACATGTCCCACACGCTGGCAGGCGCTTATCTCTCCGGATTTGAGTACCCATGGCAGGCGCTGAAAGGCATCAAAGAGCTGATCTTAGCCCTCGGCCCCACACTGGGCGAGGACTATACGGAAGTGTCCCCCACCGTCTGGGTACATAAGACCGCCGCAGTCGCCCCCACCGCCTTTCTGGGCGCGCCCTGCATCATCGGCGCGGGCACCGAAGTGCGCCACTGCGCCTTCATCCGCGGCTCCGCTCTGGTAGGCGAAGGCTGCGTGGTGGGCAATTCCGTGGAGCTGAAAAACGCAATTCTTTTTGACAATGTGCAGGTTCCCCACTTTAATTACGTGGGCGACAGCATTCTGGGCTACAAGTCCCACATGGGCGCTGGCAGCGTCACCTCCAACGTCAAGTCCGACAAGACGCTGGTCGTGGTGAAAAACGGCGAAGATCAGGTTCCCACGGGGCTGAAAAAGTTCGGCGCCATGCTGGGCGACTTCGTGGAGGTCGGCTGCAACAGCGTCCTGAATCCCGGCACCGTCATCGGCCCCCACTCCAACGTCTACCCCACCTCCTGCGTCCGGGGCATGGTTCCCGCCAACAGCATCTGGAAAACCGGCGGAATTATTGTCGCCAAAAAATAATGTTTTCGGGACATTTCCCGGCCATCAGAAAGTGAAAGGAGTCCATTTCCATGGGCAAATATTTTGGAACCGACGGCTTCCGGGGAGAAGCCAACTGCAATCTTACCGCTGACCACGCTTTCAAGGTCGGGCGTTTTCTCGGCTGGTACTACACCCAGCTGAAGCGCCGCTCCGGCTCTGACGGCTCCGCCAGAATCGTCATCGGCAAGGATACCCGCCGGTCGAGCTATATGTTCGAGTACAGCCTTGTTGGCGGTCTGGTAGCCTCCGGCGCAGACGCCTATCTGCTGCACGTCACCACCACCCCCAGCGTGGCCTTCGTCGTCCGCACTGAGGGCTTCGACTGCGGCATTATGATCTCCGCCAGCCACAACCCCTACTACGACAACGGCATCAAGCTCATCAACAACTTCGGTGAGAAGATGGATGAAAGCGTCATCAGTCTGGTGGAAGCGTATCTGGACGGCAATCTGGAGGCTTTTGGCCGGAAATGGGAGGAACTGCCTCTGGCCAAGCGCGACCAGATCGGCCGCACCGTTGACCATGTTGCCGGACGAAACCGCTACATCGGCTATCTCATCAGTCTGGGCATGTACTCCTTCAAGGGCGTGAAGGTTGGCTTGGACTGTGCCAACGGTTCCTCCTGGAACATTGCAAAATGCGTTTTTGACGCGCTGGGCGCCAAGACCTACGTCATCAATGCCGCCCCCGACGGCTACAACATCAACCAGAACGCGGGCTCCACCCACATTGAGGTTTTGCAGCGCTATGTTGTGGAGAACGGGCTGGACGTGGGCTTTGCCTACGACGGCGATGCCGACCGCTGCCTGTGCGTGGACGAAAAGGGCAATATCGTCACCGGCGACCACATCCTGTACATCTACGGCAAGTACATGAAGGAGAGGGGCAAGCTCCTGGGCAACACCGTCGTCACCACCATCATGTCCAACTTTGGTCTCTACAAAGCCTTTGACGAGCTGGGCATCGGCTACGCCAAAACCAAGGTGGGTGACAAATACGTCTACGAATACATGATGGCCAACGGCTGCCGCCTGGGCGGCGAGCAGAGCGGCCACATCATCTTCTCCAAATACGCCTCCACCGGCGACGGTATCCTCACCAGCCTGAAGATCATGGAGGCGATGATGGCGAAGAAGAAGACCCTGAGCCAGCTCTGCGAGGGCTTCACCTTCTATCCTCAGGTGCTGAAAAACGTCCGGGTGACCGACAAGGCCGCGGCGCAGGGCGATCCCGACGTGCAGAAGGCCGTCGCGGAGGTCACTGCCAAGCTGGGCGACACCGGGCGCATTCTGGTGCGGGAATCCGGTACCGAGCCCGTCATCCGGGTCATGGTGGAAGCCGAGAGCAAGGACGTCTGCGAGCAGTACGTGGATTCCGTGATCGAGGTCATCCGCGCCAAGGGTCACTGCGTGTAATAATGATTTTGCCCCCAAACCGCACGGTCTGGGGGCATTTCCGTTAAAATTCCCCGGCTGTGCCGGGGAATTTTTGCTGTCCTTATGGAATTGCCGAGTAGGTGCCGCCCGTTATGGCGTACCCCTCTCCCGGCTTTGGCTGCCACTGGTAGCGGTTCTTCCCTTCCTCTGGGAAAAGGCTGGCCATGATCGCGGCAATGACGCCGCCGTGGGTCACGATCACCGTGTTTTCTTTCCGGCTTTCCAGTGCCTTGTACGCTGCCAGAACGCGCCTCTTCATCTGTTCGCCGCTTTCGCCGCCGGGGGGCGGGTTGATCTCCGGGTCGCGGGAGAGCCATGCCTGATAGGCCGGTTCGTCTTTCAGCATCTCATAGCTTTTCATCTCAAACGCGCCGAAGTCGATTTCCCGGAAATCCTCCACGACTTCGTAAGAAACGCTGCCAAACAGAAGCGCCAGGGTTTCATTGCACCGCCGCATCCCGCTGGTGATAAAGCGTGCCGCGCCCACGTCGATGGGAGGGCGATTCGCCAGCGCTTCCCTTCCCGCTCTGGATAATGGCAGGTCGGTGCTGCCGCAGTAGAGGTGCTGCTCATTGGCAAGGGTGCGGCCATGGCGAATGAGAAAAATGGTCATTTCAGCCGTTCCTCCAATCCGCAGAACAAGCGGCTGACCCGGGCTGCTTCTCCGGACAGATACCGGCAAAGCAGCCCATTCATCTGCCGCCACGCCCGCATTTCCGCCCCCATGGGCACCACGCCCGCGGAGATATCCTCACAAATAAGAATGCTGTCTTGCCACTGCTCCCGGCGGGATTGGAAGAACGCCACGGCGTCCACCCCCGACTGCACACACCAAAGGGTAAATTCCTCGATACGGTCAATGCACCGTCTGGAAAAGTCGATTTCTCCGCCGGTACAGGTAAAAACGTCGCTTTCACTCAGGCCAAAGGCGGACTTCGCAAAATCCAGCTTTCCCTGATAAGCGCCGCCGATAATCAAAACCATAATACCCTCCTACAAAAGCGCGTAGATCGCCACGGCGCACAGTTCGCCGATGGTCAGCGCGTACCCTGCAATGTCGCCGTTCATGCCGTCCAGAGACTTGTACCCCCGGCGCAGCGCCAGCGTATACCCGGCGACGCACCCCACCGGCGCAAAGCCGTACTTCCCGCAAAGCAGGAATCCCGCCGCCAGACACACGGCCAGCATTCCGGCCAGAATCCACAACTGCGCCTTTGGCTTTTCTTGCCCGGCGTACTGGCTGGAGGACATGGGGCGAAGCCCCGTCACCGCCAGCGCCGAGCAACACCGGCTGACCGCCGGGATAAACAGCAGAATCCGGAAATCCGCCCCTTCGGAGGCAGCAGAAAAGAACGCAAACTGGCTGAGCATCAGCAGGCACAGGCCGATCACGGCGAAGGAGCCGACATGGGAATCCTTCAGAATCGCCCGGCGCTTTTCCAGATCCCGCCAGGATTTCACCGCGTCGGTGACGTCCATGAATCCGTCCAGATGAATGAATCCGGTCAAAAGGAAGGGGTACGCGCACAGCGCCAGTCCCCCGACCAGTGCCGGGAGCTTCAAAAATCGTACAGCCCAGGCAAGCGCCGCCCAGACAAACCCGATTTCCAGCCCCACCACAGGCAGAAACAGGAGCATTTTTCCCCTTGCCTTCTCGTCCCAGAGCCGGCCGGGGAACGGAATTGCGCAGAACATGGACTGACACATGGCAAAGGCGCAAAGATAGGTTTTCACAGCGGCAATGCCCCCTTGTAAAGTCTCGGATTCCCCGCCGCCACCTCGGCGACAACGTCACAGGCCGCCGCCAGACGGCGGTCAATGGCGGCGAGGCTCTTGCGGTAAAGCTCCGTGGTCTCGTCGTACCGCTGGGCGTCGGAGTAAATAAAATCGCTGACGACCACCGCGTTTTTCACGGTTTTCACAAAGGCGATCAACTCGTCGGCGCACCGGTTCGCCCCGTCCAAATCCAGCTGCCAGTTCTTTTCCGCGGGAAACATGGCGTTTTGCAGCAGCGCCGTGGCGCTGTCCACCAGAAACGTGCCGTCCCTGTCCGCAGTATCCAAACAGGACAGCATATTTTTGCTGCACTCAATGGTCTCGAAGCCCAGCCCGTCCCGGTCGGCAATGTGCCGCCGGATGCGCGCCAGATCTTCCTCGTCCGTGGGGATCATCGTCGCCACGTAGTAGCGCTTTCCCGCCCCGGACAGCTTCACCGCAAGTTCCTGCGCCAGCGTGGATTTTCCGTTTTTCGCGCCGCCGGAAAGGAAAATCGTCATGCTTTCCCCTCCACGGTAAACTGGTCGCCCTGACGTATCTCGTCCAGATACCCGTCGTCTATCCCCGCCTGATCGAAGGTCGCCATGTCGTTCATAACGGCGCAGGCGGCGGAAAGCACCTGAAAGGCCAGCGGGCACCCGCTGCCCTCTCCCAGACGCATTCCCAGCAGGAACAGCGGCTCCAAGTCCATGGCCTCCATGGCAAGGCGGTAGCCGATCTCAAAGGACGCATGGCTGGGGACGAGATAGTCCCGCACCCGGGGACACAGCCGCACCGCGCACAGCGCCGCTACGGCGGAAATAAAGCCGTCAATGACCACCGGCCGCCGAGTCGCCGCCGCCCCCAGAAACGCGCCGCACATGGCGGCAAGGTCAAAGCCGCCCACCTTGGCAAGCACGTCCACCGGGTCGTCCCTGTCGGGACGGTTCACTTCGATTGCCTGACGGATGATTGCTTTCTTCCGCAGGAAACTCTCGTCGGTCACGCCGCCGCCCCTGCCGGTGACGGTCTCCACCTCCGCCGAAAGCAGCACCGCCAGAACGGCGGAGGACGTAGTGGTGTTGCCGATGCCCATTTCCCCCACGCCGAGGGCATCGGCGTCCGTGTCCGCGGCAAGCTTGGCACCGGTGAGGATGGCCGTGACCGCCTGCTGCCGGGTCATGGCGGGGCCGCTCGCAATATTCTGCGTGCCGTAGGCAATTTTCCGGTTCAGCACCGCTTTCTCTTTGATATCGGCATTGACGCCCACATCGCAGACGGTGATGCCGCTGCCGAAATGTTTCGCAAGAACGCTTGCGCCGGTTTTTCCACGGGTCAGGTTCACCGTCTGCATCAGCGTCACGGACTGGGGCGCGCTGGACACGCCCTCCGCCACCACGCCGTTGTCGGCAGCAAATACCAGAAGGTGGGTCTTCTCCATTTTATTATGCACCTGCCCGGTGATGCCCGCCAGCTGGACGGACAGGTCTTCCAGCCGCCCCAGACTTCCGGGGGGCTTTGCAAGCTGCGCCTGACGCTCCCGCGCCTTTTCCATAGCGGCGTCATCCAAAGGGGAAACGGCGGAAAGCAGTTTGTTCAGTTTTTCTTCCATGTTCACCCCTCCAAAATACGCTCTTCCAGCATCCAGCTGACCGCCGGTGCCGCCTGAAGCACTTCCAGTGTAAAAGTCGCCTCCGGGCAGAGCGTCTGCGCCTGCCGGAGCAGCGCGGCCATGGAGATCGTTCCCTCTCCCGGTGCGCAATGGGTATCCTGAGAGCCGTCATTGTTGTGGATATGAAAATGGGACAGGAATCCTGCACAGGCGCTCACCCATTCCTCCACGGGAACCGGGGAGTAAGCGTTCACATGCCCCACGTCCAGACACATCCGCAGCCGGGTGTTGTCCACCTCCCGGAAAATCTCGGTCATCATCTCCGGCTGCTCCTCCAGCACGTTTTCCAGCACGATGTCCACGCCGGGGTCTTCCTTCAAAAAATCCTTCCAGAAAACAATGGACTGCTCCGTATACCAGCAGGGGTAGTACAATCTTTCGTTGAAGCCCCCATGAATGATGATCTTCCGGGCATCATACCGCCGCGCAAGCGCGATCGCCTGCCGGTAGCGGAGCGCCGCCAGCTCCCGTGCTTTCGGGTCAACGGCACAGGGGAAAAGCTCGCTGAATGGCGCGTGCAGCAGTCTCCTGCCCACGCCTGCCAACTCCTTGGTCACGGCGGCGTGGCTCGTCTCGAACTGCTCATCCATATTCCACGCGGTGCAGTATTCCGCGATTTCCAGCCCTAGGCCGTGCCGCCGGGCTTCCTCCGCGGCGTCCGGGGCAATGGTGGAAAGAAACAGCTGGTCTTTTTTCATGCTTCCTTCCTCCCCTCATCATCCAGAATTCCGTATTTTGTTTTGATCCGGTCAAGCTTTTCCAGCAGGGGCTTCCCCAGCACCAGCAGCACGATCGCCGTGGTGCCGGCCTGTCTCATATTTACTGGAAACCCGTAAACATAAAACATCATCGCCCCTTTGAAAGAAACGTTTTTTACCAGAAACACCGAACAGGTATCCAGCAGCGGCCCGACGAAAAACGCCACCGCCAGAAATCCGAAAATCCCCATCACCACCGGCTTGCGGGGAAGTCTGCCCTGGGCGAACACAAAGCCCGCCAGCATCCCGCCCGCGCCGTAGGCCATCATCTGCCATGGCGTGTAGGGGCCTTGGCTGTAGAAGAAATTGCTTGCCAGTGCGCTGATTGCCCCCACCAGAAAGCCCGATTCCGGGCCAAAGGCAATCCCCGCGATCATGATAATGCCGAAAATTGCCTTGAAGCTGGGGATGGGAATGGCGACCCGCCCGGCTACCGCCAGCGCGCACATCACTGCCAGCACCACCAGCTCCCGCGCCTGAGGTCTGCGCCCCTCAAAGGCCAGAAAGAAGGGGATCAGCAGCTCCACGATCACCAGCGTGCTGGTGACATAAAACGCCCGTCCGGAAAGTCTGCTGCCCACGATCAGCGTCAGGGGAATCAGCACGAAAAAAACGATCAACGTGGCAATACGGGACTTTTTCATGCCTTTGTCTCCCGGTTTTGTTTGTAAAGATCCACTACATCCTCCGCCGTGACCGCGTTCCGGAACACATGGCGGCTCATACGGTTTGCGGCAGTGGTGTAGAAGCTGTTCGCGCCGAAGAACCGGCGGGGCGTATCCGTGGTCAGGACCTGCCCGTCAAAGAACATGCTCACCTGATCGGCGTACCGGGCGCAGAATTCCACGTCGTGGGACACCATGACGATGGTGATGCCCTTCTTTTTCAGCTCCGTCAGGATGGACGCAAAGGTCTCCTTGAAGAAGCTGTCGATGCCCTTGGTCGGCTCATCCAGCAGGAGCAGCTGCGGCCGGGTCAGCAGCACCTTCGCCAGCGCCGCCCGCTGCTGCTCACCGCCGGACAGATCGTAGGGATGGCTTTTCAGCAGGGACGTAATCTGACAGATTTCCGCCGTTTCCCGGATATCCTGCTCGTTTTGCGTCATTTCCTGCAGATCTTCCAGCACCGTTTTCTTGACGAACAGGCTCTTGGGGTCCTGAGGAAGCATGGCGAGGCAGCCCCGGAACAGCTCCTGCTGCTTGTATTTTTCCACCGGCTTTCCCAGCACCTTCACCTTGCCCCGATAGGGTCTGCAAATGCCGCAGACGGCTTTCAGTGTTGTGGATTTTCCCGCGCCGTTGCCGCCCACGATGGCGTGAAGGCTTCCCTTCGCCACCTCGACGCTGGCCCCCCGGAGAACGTCCGGGCTGTTCTTTTCATAGCGGAACCACAATTCTTTCAGCGAAAGGGCGATTTCGCCGTCTTCTTCGGTCTGTGGCTGTGCCGGAAGCTCGGTGATTTCCGGCGGGTTCGGGAAAATATCGCTGAGCCAGTTTCTGCCCTCCCGCACGGTCAGGGGGCACTCCCCCGCCCCGCCGCTGCCGTAAAACACCCGCACCGGCGTGGGCATGGCGGTAAACATATCGTTCTTTTCCTCCCAGAGCCGCTTACCGATGTTCCGTGGGGTGTCGTTGGCGATCACTTTTCCGCCGTCCATCACGATGGCGCGGTCAGCGTAAGGGAAAATATCCTCCACCCGATGCTCCGTAATGAGGATGGTCGTTCCCAATTCTGCGTTGATCTTCCGCAGGGTGTTCAGGAAATCGGAAGCCGCAATGGGGTCAAGCTGGCTGGTGGGTTCGTCCAGGATCAGGATTTCCGGCTGCATGGCCATGATGGACGCCAGATTCAGCAGCTGCTTCTGTCCGCCGGACAGGTTGGCAACGTCTCTGTGGAACCAGTCCTGAATGCCGAAATAGCAGGCCATTTCCGCCACCCGGGCGCGCATGGTCTTCTGGTCGCAGCCCAAGCTTTCCAGCCCGAAGGCCAGCTCATGCCAGACCTTGTCCGTCACGATCTGATCGTCCGGATTCTGCATGACGAAGCCCACCTTCGCGGCCTGATCCCGCTGACTCATATCTTTCAGCGAAACGCCGTTGATGCGGATGTCCCCGCTTCGCTTTCCGTGGGGCGCAAGCACCGTTTTCAGGTGCCGCAGCAGCGTTGTTTTGCCGCTGCCGCTTTTGCCGCAGAGTACCACATACTCTCCCCGCCGGATGGTCAGGCTGACGTCGGACAGGGATGGCCTGCCGGCGGAAGGGTAGGAAAAGGTCAGATTCTCGATCTCGATATGTGCCATTGAACGGCCTCCTTCATGTGTAGTGCAGAGGGAATAAAGAGGTAAGCGCAGTAGGCAATAAAGCCCGACGCGTAAATGCCGGTAACGGGCTGAATGGCAAGCTTCGGCGTAAACTCCGCCGCCGCGCCGCCCATGGCGGCCGCCACTGCGGCCACACCCGCAAAGGTGAGCATCACTGCAAGAAGCGTCCAGTCCAGCGCCTTCATCCGGTAGATCTGAAAGCTTGTGCGTTTGGCTGTGCCGTAGCCCCGGGCGCGCATGGAGTCCCCGGTCACGATGCTGCCCTCCAGTGCCCAGTCCGTCAGGGCGGACAATGTTCGCATTCCGCTGGTGAGTTTTTCTTTCATGGTGCTGTTCTCCCCCGCGCCGAGGCCAACGGACTTTCTTGCACCCATGATCTGCCCCGCCTTGCGGATAAAGCTGGGGATCATCCGCAGCACCATCACCAGCAGCAATGAAATTGCCGGGATCAGATTTCCGAACAGGCTTGTGAACTTGTCGCTGGTCATGACCGCGTTGTAGCAGCCGAACCAGAGCATCATCACCAGAAACACCCCGGCAATGGCCGCGCCGTAGAGCAGCGCCTCCACCGTGTAGGGTCTTCCGAACACGTGAAACAGCACCCGCTCGCCGTAGGTATTGAACAGCGGGTTCACCGCCGTCAGCGCGAGAAACATGGGCAGCAGCATGGCAATCCGCTTCCAGCCCGCCCTGCCGCTGAGCAGCAGATAGTAAGCCGCCGCGCCGATCGCCCCCGCGATCAGGTACGCCGGGTGCTGGATCAGCACGCCGAAGCCGATGGCTCCCACAAAAAACAGAAAATTCACCGCCGGGTGGCAGTTGGAAAAAGCGTCCGCAGTCATAGCATCCCCCAAAAAGAAAAAGTCCCCAAATGGGGACTTCACAAAAACCTCCGGCAGGCATCCCCAAGAGCCTTCCGGGAAAAACGTCAGGTCACCGTGTTCCGGCTCTGGACGCCATTTGCCGAAAGTCTTCTCAGGATGTTCCCAATGACTTTCCGCGGCTCAACTGTCCATCTACGGCGGCTTGGTACCGCTGGGATTGCCCCATTCCAATGTGTGACCCGACTTTATTAAGGAACCTCTGAATAAATCGTCTTCGGCTGACAGCGGATCTTTCACCCCCAGCCTTCGGTATGAAAAATGGGAAATACATACAGTATTCCCGCATTTTCCATACCTTGTCTGGAGGCAAAATCTCTCGCTGTCAGCTCTCGTCGATTTAATCAGAGCTTCCTTTTCTATTCTATGCAGCATATTCTATCATAATCTCCGAAAAACTGCAATGTCTTTCCGCCGCGCATCGTGATTTTTTCCGGTTGAAAAAAATGGGAATCTATGCTACAATATCTGCGCTGTTTGTGAATACCAAATAGCGAACCCCTTCACGCAGCCGTTTCAAGGCAGGCGGGAAAGGAATAACATGATAGGAGAATTGTTATGAACAAATTCAGCATGAAAAAGCTGCTGTCCATCCTTCTGTGCATCGCGCTGATTGCGGCATTGGCGCTTTCCACCGTTGGATGCAGCAAGAATGACAAAACTGAGCCTGTGGCCTCCGCTGAAACTTCCGGCGGCACCGTTTCCATGGGCGAGGGCGAGACCAGCTTCCTCTTTAACGTGGTGGATCCCGAAGGCAAGGAGAGCCATTTTGAAATCCACACCGATGAGAAGACCGTTGGCGCGGCGCTGCTGTCCCTTGGCCTGATCGCGGGCGAGGACAGCGACTACGGCCTGTACGTCAAGACCGTCAACGGCGTCACCGTGGACTATGATACCGACGGCAAGTACTGGGCATTCTATGTGGACGGCGAGTATGCCGCCACCGGCGTAGACTCCACCGACATCACCGCCGGCGCGACCTACACCTTCAAGGCAGAGTAATTTCCGGGCACAAAGCAGCCGGTAAGATGGTTTTAACCGTCTTACCGGCTCTTTTCTGTTGCAATTCGGGAAAATCATCGTATAATGGTAGTGATATTTTACGGAACAGGAGAAAACGCAATGGAAAACGGCGCGGTGTATTTGAAAAAGGGCGAGGGGCGCAGCATGAAGGCGGGCGGCCCATGGGTATATGACAACGAGGTGGAGCGCATCGAGGGCGAGCCGCTGGACGGGGACGTGGTCTCCGTCCACGACTACAACGGCTTTTGTCTGGGCAAGGGATTCCTCAACCGCCGCTCCAAGCTCCGGGTGCGGATGCTGACCCGGAACCGGAATCAGGAAATCGACGAGGATTTTCTCAGAATGCGGGTGGAGAACGCCTGGGAATACCGGAAAAAGGTGGTGGACACCGGCAGCTGCCGGGTGATTTTCGGCGAGGCGGATTTCCTGCCCGGTCTGGTGGTGGACAAGTTCTCCGACGTGCTGGTGGTGCAGTCTCTGGCGCTGGGCATGGATCGGTATAAGTCCTTCATTCTGGAAACCCTGAAAGAATTGATGGCGAAGGACGGCATTTCCATTCGGGGCATTTACGAGCGCTCTGACGCAAAAGTGCGGGAGCAGGAGGGAATGCCCCGGGTCAAAGGCTTCCTGTCCGACCCCTTTGACACCAAGGTGGAGATTGTGGAAAACGGCGTCAGATATTTCGTAGACGTGGCCGAAGGACAGAAAACAGGCTTTTTCCTCGATCAGAAATACAACCGCAAGGCCATCTGGCCGCTGTGTCCCGGCGCGGAGGTGCTGGACTGCTTCACCCACACCGGCTCCTTTGCCCTGAACGCGGGTCTCGCCGGGGCAAGCCATGTATTGGGCGTGGACGCTTCCGAATTGGGCGTGGCGCAAGCCCGGGAAAACGCCGCCCTCAACGGTCTTTCCGACCGGGTGGAATTTCTCTGCGCGGATGTGTTTGCGCTGCTGCCGGAGCTGGAAGCCAAGGGGCAGAAATTTGACCTTGTGATCCTCGACCCTCCGGCCTTCACCAAGTCCCGCGCCTCCGTGAAAAAGGCGGTGACGGGCTACCGGGAGATCAACCTCCGGGCAATGAAGCTCATCCGGGACGGCGGTTTCCTCGCCACCTGCTCCTGTTCCCATTTTGTGGACTATGAGCTGTTCACCCAGACCATCGGTCAGGCCGCCCGGAATGTCCACAAGCGGCTGCGGCAGGTGGAGTACCGCACCCAGGCGCCGGATCACCCCATTTTGTGGGACGCCGAAGATTCCTACTACCTGAAATTCTACATTTTTCAGGTCTGCGACGAGAAATAACAAACGGGAGCCATCACGTTTTCGTGTGATGGCTCCCGAACATTATACTTTCCGTCTTGCCCTCTGAAACCGGTACTCCGTCCAGAATTCCAGTCCCATGGGCAGCAGACACAGCGCGGCGTAGCCAGCGGCGGTCACTGCGCTTACATTTTCCAGTGGTTTCCAGATGATTCTGGGGTTGTAAAACATCGTTGTTGCCCCAAGAATCGCCCCCATGGCAGTCAGGGTGATGCCGGAAAACAGCGCGATCACGAACGCCCTGTCCCGGTTGTCGAAGCGGTAGATGGAGAACGCCGTCCGCCCCCGAAGCAGACTGCCCCGGGAACGCATGGAGTCGGATTCCAGCGCCAGTGCGGAGATCATCCACGTGATCAGCATGGAGAACATCCGCAGGCAGTTGACAAGCCGCCGGAAAAGATTGCCCTGATTGCTTCCCCGGCCGATGCCCTTCTGGGCGAGGTTGATTTTTCTTGCCTCCCGGCCGATTCTCGGAATAAAGCGCAGCAAAATTGTGAGAAACAGCGACAGCCGTGGGCTGACCCTGCCGAACAGGTACAGCACCTTGTCGCTGGACACCACCCGGAACAGGCAGCTCAGCCACATGCACACTGCCGCCGCCCGCAGTCCCGTCACCATGCCGTACACGAAGCTTTCCACCGTCAGATTGTTGCCGATGAAGTTCTGTTTCAGCACCGTCACGCCGAAATGGTGATAGCTGCTGTAATACAGGGCGAAGCAAACCACCAGCGGCAGCAGGCACAGGTTGAAGATAACCGCCCGTTTTCCGTTCCGCTTCATGCTGAACGCGGAGGCGCACAGGCAGGAGATGGCGAGAAACACCGGGTGCTGGAAGGCCACGCTTCCGTAAATGACGGCGGCAAAAAACAGGAAGTTCACCGCCGGATGGCAGCTTTCAAAGCCCATCTTCGTCCTCCATCATCCCGTACTGCACCTTCACCCGATCCAGCTTTTCCAGCAAAGGATTCCCGAAAATCACCATGGTCAGGAACGTGCAGACGCCCTGACTGAGGTTCACCCAGAAGCCGGACACATAACGGGGCCACGCCGTCCGCACATTGATAACCGACAGCTCCAGAAAAACCGAACAGGTGTCCAGCAGCGGCCCCACCAGCAGCAGCGTTGTCAGGAAACCAAACACGCCCATGACGACCGGCTTTCTCGGCAGTCTCCCCTTTGCGAACAGGAAGCCCGCCAGCAGTCCGCCAGCGCCGTAAGCAAACATCTGCCATGGAGTATAGGGTCCCTGACCATAGAAGAAGTTGCTGGCAAAGGCCGAGATCGCGCCCACAAGGAACCCGGTTTCGGGGCCAAAGGCAATACCCGACAGCATGATAATGGCGAAAATCGCCTTGAAATTGGGAATGGGAATAACCACCCGCGCGGCCACCGCCAGAGCGGACAGCACCGCGATGACCACCAGCTCCCGCGCCTGAGGCTTCCGGTTCTCGAAAGCCAGCAGAAACGGCACCAGCGTCTCAATCATGACCAGCGTGCTGGTGACATAGTAGGCGCGTCCGCTGAACCGCAGGCCGAAATAAATCGTTGCGGGGATCAGCAGCAGGAAGGTCAGCAGCATCACGATATGGGACTTTTTCATTTTGCGGTCCCCTCCGTCATCCATCCGCCGCCCACATCCTTACCGAAGCCTTTGCAGGTGTAGCACCAGACGATATCGTCTCCGTTTTCCACCTTGCAGGCCGAGCAGCCGTAATTGGGGAACCAGCCGTTCACCTTGTACATCCAGCCGGATTCTTTGCCGCAGTCGAACTCGTACAGATGATTGATGCCCTCGATGTAGCTGCTGTCGTACATGGGCGTCCAGCTGTATTCCAGCTGGATATCCGCCGCCGTACAGACCTTTTGCAGCACGTCAAAGACGGTATCCCCCTCAGTGAAGGAAACTTGCGTTTTGGGCAGGATCACCGCGTCTTTGGGAACATAGGGCGCTTTTTCCTCGTCCAGCGACCCCAGATTATCAAGAACGGTGTCACAGACGATGGTGACAGTGCAGACATTCCCCTCCTGCCCCGGGGTGATGAGAGCATTGTCCGGGATCTCCGTAATTTTGTACAGGCTTCCCAGATTGCTGTCTTCCCCGCCCCGCAGGTGAAACGCCGTCAGAAGGCCGGTCACGGCGATCACGGCAATCAGCAGAACCATCACGATATTCGCAAGCCGCTTTTTCTTCATTCGCTGTTTCTCCCCGCGAAACTGTTTTTACGTCTCTGTCATTGTGTACAGGGTGGATTTTCCCTGCTCCGCCCGGCTCACGGCCACGAGGGCGTAGAAGCCCTGTTCCGTCGCCATCACGTCTTCTTCCCCATCGAGAATGTGCCGGAACGCGCCATTCTCCGTCCGGAATTCCAACAGCCTGCTTACCAGCGTGTTCCCGCTCTTGACGAACCGGGAGTCGGTCAGGCTGACATCCAGCTCCGTCAGCGCCACGATCACCTGCGCGATGGACTCGCTGCTCTCCGATTCATAGGCGACAAAGCCGCCGTTTTCCTCCTGCTGCTGAGACAGGACGGTCAGTCCCCGCTCCACCGCGTCCGCCACATCCTGCCGGTCGCGGTATTTGGCCAGCGCCTGCAGCGCCATGGCCGTGATGTCCGTCTCCGCGTCGCCCCCCGCGAACGACCATCCGCCGCCGGGAAGCTCCGCGTTCAGAATATAGTCCACATACCCGTCCCGCGTGGCCTGCGTGGTTCCGGCGGTGTTTTCCGGGATGTCATACGCCCCGCTGTCCAGCGCCAGCAGCGCGAAAATGGGGCCGTTGATCCCCTGAAATACCGTCTGATCAAAGTCCGCCAGAGGAACCAGCAGGTTGAATCCGCCAACGTCCGCGGCATCCTTCCCCAGCGCCGTCCACGCCAGAATCACACGGGAATACTCCGTGTACTTTTTCGCGTGGAGCACGCCGCCGTGTTCCGCCGTGTAGGCAGCCACGTTTTCGCCATAAACTTCAAAATATTCCTTCGGTACCGCAACGCCGGAGCGCGCCAGCCCGAATACGGCCCACTCGCCCCCCACGGAGCCGTAGGTTGGCTGCGGGATCTGCTCCATCAGCCATTGGGCAGTCTGTGTCAGTTCCTCGTCCGTTACCGTACTTTGCCCCGCGGCCGTCCGGGTTTCCACAGCCGCGGTCGTTTCGGCAGTCTCCGTCTGCGGCTTGTCTGCGGCACAGCCGCAGACAGACAGCGCCAAGATAAGCGCCAGCAAAAGGGCGATCCATTTTTGATTCATAATCTATGCTCCTATTCTTTGGGAAGTCCTGTGTCCCCGACTGCGATCTGGTCAGTGCTTCCCGTATCTTCCGTTTCCTTCGGGGCAGCCGCCGGGAACTCCTTCAGAGTTCCCGCGGCATACTGGAGAATCAGCACGGCGTCGCTGCTGTCAATGACGCCGTCGCCGCTGACATCCGCCGCCTTTAAAGAAAGTTCTGTATCAAGGCGCTTCGCTTCATAGTCCAGAATCATCTGGGCGTCGGCCTTATCGACCTTACCGTCGCCGTTGACGTCGCCGAGAAGTCCATCGCCCACGGTCAGATTCAGCGTGACTGCGGGCACCATCGTCTCAACGCCGGAGGTCATCTCCGTTCCGTTTTCCTCATTATGGTACATGACATACGGGAAGGAAATGGCAAACTCCCCGTCGCCGCCGTCCAGCGGGTCAGTCTTATACGTCACGTATGCCGTAACGTCTCTCGTCTTTCCGTTGGCATAGACCGCGGTAACGACCATTCCGACAGGGTCGAAGGTCTCCCCTTCCGCGTATGCCGTCTTTGTCGGCTGCTGGGTGATCTCAAGACGCTCAATGGCGCTTCCGTAGGCCATCAGCCGCGCCGAGTCGTTCTTGAAGTAGACCGTGCCGTATTCGTCGGCGATGGGGCTGCAAATGGCATACTGCGCCTGATCGCCGGTGGGGGTGAACAGCGCATAGGCCGTCGTGCGGCCGCCCTCGGTGGTGACGTAATCCGGGGTCGTCTGTCCGGCTCTGTCCCGCAGAACCCGCAGCTTGCCGGGGGTCATGTTGTCGAAGAAATAGACGTACACGCAGCCGCTTTCCTGCTCGTAGGCCGTGGTCAGCAGGCCGCTGGTCTGTGGGTAACCCTGCGTCTCCACGCGGTAGGCAATGCGCCTTGCAACCACGTCGATCACCGTGATGTTGTGGCCGGAGTACGGGGTAAACTGTCCCGCGCCGGAAACACCGATGTAGGCTCTGCCGCCATAGACCACAGGGGTCGATGTACTCATGGGAACGCCGCCCACGCCGTTTGCCAGATTCACGCTCCACTTATTCGTCAGCTTCCGGTCGCCGGTCACCTGAACGGAATAGAAGGTGCCGCCCTTGGAGGTGAAATAGTAGGCGTCCGTCCCGGCGTCGTAAACCACCGTACTGCGGATATCCGCGTTCAGGCCGTCCCAGCTGTCCAGCAGCTCGCCCGTCGCGGGGTCCAGAAGCAGCAGCCGGGAGGTCTGGCTGGTGTAGCCGTTTCCGCCGTCGTCCGTTCCCACCAGCAGGAAATCGTCAGCCACGTAAGCGCCCGCCCAGTAGAAACCGCCCTTGCTGGTATAGTACCAGGAGGCGCACTTGCTTTCTTTGGGCTGCGCCGGATCCTCATCGGTGACGGACAGGCAGACGAAGTTCGCGTTGCCGGTCTCGCTGTTCCAGAAACCGGTGTAGAGATAGCCGTTTTTCACCTTCAGCGGGCAGTTGGGCTGTCCGCCCAGTTTATCCGTGTAGATCCAGAGAGATTCCAGTGTGGCCGCATTGAACGCCTGCACCGTGCCGCCGGACAGCGCCACGAAGACCATGCCGTCCGCGTAAACCGGCGGCGTGATGGAGAAGCTGGACTTGTGATCCATGTTTGCCTTTACCTTGACCTCGCCGCTTACGGTGTCCACGCGGTAGATCTTGTCGCCCGCGTAGGTGATGATATCGCCATCCACCAGAATCGGGCTGCCCACGGCATCCGAATCAAAGCCGACGCCCAGCTGGTTTGCCCAGTACAGGGTACCGTCCTGCGCCGCCGTTGGCAGCAATACGTCCGTGACGCCGTTATTGGTGGAAGAACCGCGGAAATCCGCCCACTGCGCCGGGATCGACGGGTCGATGGCGGGGTTGGCCGCCGCCGGATTCAGCGTCCAGACGATGGTCGCCGCGCCGCCGCCCTCCGTCTCGGTGACGGGGTAGGTTTCCGTACCGTTGGAGATCACCAGCGCACCGGCATCGTCCCGGGTCACGGTCAGGGTGCCGGATACGGCTTCATAGCCGTATTTTGTCAGCGCGTAGCTGTAGCTGCTTCCCTCGCACAGCAGATAATTCCCCGCGTCGTCCGGCAGCTGCTGAACGCCGGTGAGAACGTCCCGCAGATGCAGCAGCGCGTCCACCGGTTCCGTCTCGAAGGTCACTTCCACCGGGGGAGATTTCAGAATGTTCAGGGTATAAGTTCCGGTGCCGTCCGGAGCCTTGTTATTTTCCACCGTGACCGTAACCGTCTGGGTGTTAATGGTGCCGTCCAGCGGGATGACCACGCCGCCTTCGGCGGTCACGTCCGTGCCGTCCACCCTGATGCGGTAGCCCACGTCCTCTTCGCCGTAGCAGGTGTTCTCCTCGTAGCGGGAAAGCTGCAGTTCCAGATTCTGCGCCGCCATGGAGACCGTCACGGAATAGGTCTTCACACCAGGCGTAAAGCCCTTGGTTCCGTCCTCTTTTTCCAGTGCAGCGGCAGCGCCGTCGCACTGGGCTGTCATGTCTTTCAGCGTCAGCGTGCGGTCAAAGCGCGTTACATAGTCCTGATAAAAAGTAACACCGTTCTCTTCCTTTGTCAAGCGGATGGTGACCGTGCCCGCGACGGGGTTCTCCTTCATCAGTAGGCGGTTCAGCCGGACGCCGGAAGATGCGCCGGAGGGTAGATCAACGGTTTTTTCCTTCCCGTGGTACAGGCTGCCGCTGAATACCTGATTATAAATTGCCTGAATGCTGACATTTTTCTCTCCGGTCGCCGCCCAGGCGTAGACCATATGCTCCGTATCTTCATAGGAAACCCTGTAGCTGTGATTCTCCGGGGTGAAGGAAGCGTCGGTTTTCAGCGAATTCTTGGAGGCCGCACCGGCTTTTTTTCCGTAGGCCAGATTTGTCAGCCAGTCGCTCATGGAACTGAAGTCCACGATGATGGTGCTGTTGGCCACTTCCTCAAGGGAGAAATCGTCGGTAATGTGATAATAGGTATTTCGGGTCGCGACATAGTGGTAGATCTCCCCGGGGACCAGAATGTACCGGTAGCGGTTCTGGGTCGCGGACTCCCGGAGTGTCGTATAGGGCATCACAACGCCGTTGCTGTTGACCACCTCAACAGTTACGGAACGCTCCGACAGGAAGGACAGACTTTTGCCCTCGCCCGGCTGAATTGTCAGGGTGTAGGTGCTGGAATAGCCGTTGGCGGAAACCGTCACAGGGATGACCGTCTCGCCGGAAACATCCACCATCACGCCGTTCGCCGCGTTCTTACCATTGACCGTTACGGTGTAGCCGTTTTCCAGCGGCTGCCCCGTGATCGTCACTGCCGTGACCGTGTTCAGAACCTTATAGGTATATTCCATGGTATCCGGTGCGAAGGGAATGGAAGCCGCCTGATCTACGCCGATCTGATCTTCGACCCGGATGGACGCCAGCGTGGGAACACGGGCGAAGTTCACCGTGTAGTCCTGAGAATAGGTATAGCCGTCCTCACTCTTACTGCTGAGCCGGTAGATCACGGTATTGCCCGCCGCGCCCCGCGACAGCACGCTGTAAGCGCCGCTGGTCAGGGACTGAAACGCAAGCGCCTTTTCCATCCGCTCGCCGGTGCTTGCCAGCGTGTAAATGGCGGTCAGGGTCGGGATCTCGGACAGCAGGCCGGTATCGTACTCCGCGTAGGTGTAGACCGAGCCGGTAAAGGTGTCCAGCACCGGAACGGTCACTTCCCTGTCAAACCACTGCCCCAGCTGCCATTCTTCGTCCGTGAATTTGTTATCCTTGTTGGTTTCCTCACCGAAGCTTCCGGAAATACGGAAGGTGTCGGTGATCAGCCATTCCGACTGGGGAAGCTCTGCCGATACCGTCGCTGCGGCGCTGACCGTGATTTTGCCTTCCACCCGCAGTCCCGCCTGCTCGACGCAGAAGGTGTAGTCGCCCTTGGGCAGCTCCAGAACGCCGTCGCCGTCGTCCGTCCACTGCTTTCCGTAGGCGTTTACCGCCGTGATGGATACGCCGGGATAGTTGTCGTCGGAATACGCCGCCGAGCCGTCCGTGAAGCGAACTGCGTAATGCTCGCCGGTGAGGGTGTTTTCATAGTTCCTGACCGCGTCATTCAGATTCGACGCGAGGGTCTTGGCGGACTCGCTGTTGATGCCCACGAACAGGTCACTGGCGGTATCATATTCCTTTTTGGCGGCCGCCTGAACGTCGCTGCCCTTTTTCTTATAGTCCGCCATGGCGGTCATCAGCTGCTTCAATCCGTCGCTGGGCTTGCTGTCCATATCCTCGCTGAAGCGCAGATAGCCGATGGACGCCGCGCTGACGGACAGGTCGTAGTTACCGTTCTCGTCGCTGCGGGTAAAGTTGCCCGTCACGCCGTCGATGGCGGAGATCATGCCGGTATCCAGCCCTGTGAAGGTGTGTCCGCTGGTGCTCAACGCCTGCGCGGCGGTCTGCCCCGCCGTACAGGAAATGTATTCCGGCGCGATGACCAGCTTTCCGCCGGCCTCCGCCACAAGTATAAACCCGTTTTCCGCCGCAAGCGCCGTCACCGGCAGACAGCCGATGAGCAGCAGTGCGGAAAGCAGCAGGCACGCAAGGCGCTTTCTTAAGTTCTTCATACTATGTTCTCTCCTTAATACAGGCACTGAATCCATTTTATCCACATCCGGTGGTACCATTTTACATTCTTTTTTAGACTCCCCTGCGTATCGGCGTAGAATTTCAGCGCCGATTCTCGCTGCTCCTGCGTCAGTGCGTGGCTGCTGAACATGGCGCGGTCATTCAGGCGGATGGCTTCTGCCAGCGCCGTCGCGTAATCGCCGCCGAAGCGCTGCTTTGCAGGCTCGCACAGCGCCCGCATGGAGCCGTTTCCTCTGCGCAGACCCAGCTTTTCCATCAGCGCCGCCGTGTCCGCGAAAATCCAGCAAACGGCTTCGTTTATGTCCTCCAGCTGGTATTTCTGTTCCCTGCGCCTGCGGATCAGCTTTCTTCTGAGCAGCAGGAACAGGAACAGCAGAAGCACGATCAAAAGCACCCACAGCACACCCAGCAGCATGGCCTTGGCGATTTTGGTCACGGTGCCGCCATCCGGCTCGGGCTCCTGTGTCCCATCCTCTTCGGGGGTCGTCTCCTCCTCCGGCTGAGTCTCCGACTCGGCATTGTCCGAATCTCCTTCGTCCGGGTTTTCCTCCGGCTTCTGTTCCAGCATTTCTCCCAGTCCGGGAGTCAGCTCCATGGGTATCCAGCCGATCCCGTCCTGGTAGACCTCCGCCCACGCCCGCGCGCAGCGGCTGTCCACGGTCAGAGGCTCGTCCGCCTGAGCATCTGCGGCCATTTCTTCCGAAATGACATACCCTTCGGCGTAGCGTGCCGGAATTCCAAAATAGCGCAGGGTCATCACCGCCACCGTGGCATACTGGAAACTCGTCCCCTCCGCCGCAGTCAGGGGCAGCTCCATATCCTCCGGCGTTCCTTCCTCCGGGAAGCACCGGCTCAGGAACGTCAACGTGCAGGCCTGTGCCTGCGGCAGGGTGAGATTTTCCCGGGAGTCGTAGCCCGCCGTGATTTCGTCCCAGTATTGCCCCAGCAGCTGCGTCACGCTTTCCGGAACCTGAAGGTAATTGCGGTACACAAAGCTGCGGTACGCGCTTTCCGCCCTCCGGTATTGCAGCACCTGCGCATCGTCGGAGGTTTGCAGCCGCGACAGGGTCTGCTCAATGCCATTCCCGCCGCTGGTTACCACGGAGTACCGGTACGTCCTCTCCCCGTCGGAGGGAGGGCTGTCCTCTTTCAGGTTTTCCGCCGGTAAATTTCCCGTATCCCGCAGGGAGAAGGGAACATATTGGTAAGCGCTGCACGCGCCGATATTCTGAATGGAAACGCTGCCAGTACCCCTGTCCGTTCCGGCGGCGGCCGACGCATACTGTGCCGCCGGGTGAAAGGCGTTTTCGTTCAGCCAGTATAAAAGCGCCTGATTCTGCGCCAGAACGGCAGAGTCCACCGTGCTCCAGATGTCGCCTTCCAGCGTAGCCCCGGTGAATCCCCGCAGGTACAGTGCTTCCGGGTTCGACATGGTCACTTCCAGTCCGGCCCGGGTGCCGTTCTGCTTCTGATAATCCGTGAAGTCGCCCTCGGGCAGCACGGTATTTTTCGTCTCATAGCGATAGGCATGAATTGCCTTGCGGCTATCTTCGCCGATTTTCTGCGTCCAGCTTTGCACACCGGGAACCGACGCGCAAAGCATCAGCAATCCCGCCGCAATTCCGCAGAGAATCCAGCCAAATGTGACCGGGAACGCCGCTTTCCGGCTCTGCCACCCGCTGTAAGTAAGAATCAGCACGGCAGCCGCCAGCGCGGCCAATCCGGGAAGTACCTCGTCGGTCTTGAAAACCGCCATTCCCGCCAACGCGGCGGCGGGCAGCAGCACCGCCAGTATAGCCGGCGCCCGGCCGCTCAGCCAGCAGCAAATCAGTGCTATAGCGCTTGCGGTCGCCACGGCAAACAGCGTCAGGCACAGCCCACTTTTCTCCGCAGGCAGCTGCGTCTCCCATTCGGGAAGCACCCAGCCCGTTCCGGCTGTATAGGTATTGCGCATCTGATTCCAGAACAGACGATAGCCTTCCAGCACCTGCTGTCTGCAAATGAGCACCAGCAGAAGCAGGACGGCCAGCGCGGCAAGGAAAAACCACTGTTGCTTCTGAAACCGGATGGTCACGCCATAGGCGATGCACACGTATCCGCCCGCCGCCAGCAGGATTGGCAGCAGATTTCCCGTCCGAAATCCGGCCAACGCCGCAAGCGCAAACATCAGCGCCGCGCAGGCGAGCATCGCCGCCAACGTCTGGAAAATCCATGCGCCGTCCGACGAATTCTCAGGCTGACGCAGGTGCATCCCCTGTTTTATTTTTGAGGTCAAGGCTTTCGCCTCCCTTATACGTCAATTTCTCCCAGTTGTTCCCGATACCGCCCCACGTCGAAGGGGATGCTCCCCTCCAAAGGCGATTCGCCGCAGAGCAGCGCCGTGACATGCCCCAGCCGCTGCATCTGCAATACATCGGCGCAGGGTTCCTCCCCTATGTACACCATATGGCCGCACAGGGCATCCGGCCGGGTCTGTACCAGCAGCGACGCGCCGCCGACACCATCCTTCCTTCCGGCGGCGCACAGCAGCCGGGGGATAACGCCGACCAGATCTTCCATGCCGCAAATCTCATGCAGGACGCAGACATTGCTGTCCGTATCGTTCCATCCGAGGGTGAACTGGACGCCGCTGTCCGACAGGCTCCGGCACGCTGACACCACCGTTTCCGCCTGCGCGTCAATGCGTTTGACGCTGCCGGACTGCCCCGTTCTCTCCCAGAACACCAGCACATTGCGGGTGATGGGCAGCGCCGGATCCCGGACGATCAGCCGGTCAAATTTTCCGCTGAGTTTCCAGTGGATCTGCCGCATACTGTCGCCGGGGACGTATTCCCGAATCTGGAACGTCTCCGTCAGGTCGGCGCCGGGCCGCTCCTGAGAATAGGTGTCGCTGTCCTCCTGACTGTCGGGATTGGGGATCAGATTCACCCGAATGGGGAAGGTGTCCGGCTGCACCGTCATGTGCGCTTCCGCACTGCATCCGCAGGGGACGCCGATCAGGCCGAAGCAGTCGTAGAGCTTCACCTGCTCCACGGAGATTTGGATACGCCCGCAGTATTCGCTTCCCAAGCGCAGGGACGTGCGCCGCTGCCCTTTCGGGAACGCCCATGTCATGACATGTTGGGTGCAGCTCTCGCCGTTCAGCTGATTCCGGGTCGTTACCCGGCAGCGGATACGCAGGGCGGGCAGCAGCGTGGGGTTTTCCAGACAGATCGTGACGCCGCCCTCGTCCCCTTTCCGCACCACGGCGGGTGCTTCCACCCGCACCCGAAGCCGTTTTCTCAGGAAAAGGTGGATCGGGAGGCTGCCCAGAGGCAGAACCAGCAGCGCCGCCGCCAGAGTCAGCGCGCCGCTGCTCCCGTAATACAGGGTAAGCCAGACGCAGATGCCCTCCAGCACCGCCCAACCCAATTTCATTGCGATCATAAGCAGTACCTGCTTCCGTTCGTTGTTTCGTTTATTGCTTAATCACCGGCATTTTTACGGAATCCAGAATGGCGGCAATGACCGTCTCCGGCCGCTCCTCCATCATTCTTGCCTTGGTGGTCAGCACCAGACGGTGGCAGCACACATCCGGGAACACGGCGGCCACATCCTCCGGGATGACAAAGTCCCGGCCGTTGAGGTAAGCATAAGCCTTTGCCATACGGCACACCGCCAGCGCGCCGCGGGGGCTGACGCCCAGCTGCACCATGGGGTGCTCCCGGCTGGCCTGTGTCAGCCGGGTGACATACTCGTAAACGGCATCCTGAATTTCCGCTTTCGCCGCTTCCTGAATCAGCGCCTGCAGCTGCTCCCGGTCAACCACCGGGGTCACCCGGTTCAGGGGGTTTTCCGTGTGTCTGTCCCGCAAAATGCTGATCTGGCTTTCAAAATCGGGGTAGCCCATGCTGATCTTAATCATGAACCGGTCCATCTGAGACGGCGGCAGCATCTGCGTTCCCGCAGAACCCACGGGGTTCTGGGTCGCCAGCACTACGAAGGGCTGGGGCAGCTCATAGGTCTTGCCGTCCACCGTCACGTGCAGTTCTTCCATTGCCTCCAGCAGGGCGGACTGGGTCTTGCTGGAGGTACGGTTGATCTCGTCGGCCAGAAGCAGATTCGTCATGACCGCGCCGGGCTTATAGACGAAACTGCCGCTTTCCTTGTCGTAGACTGAGTAGCCGATAATATCCGACGGAACGGTGTCGGAGGTGAACTGAACGCGCTTGGTGTCCAGTCCCAGCACCTTGGCAAAGGTCATGGCCGTGGTGGTCTTACCCACGCCGGGAACGTCCTCCATCAGCACATGACCGCCAGCCAGAATCGCCATCAGGATTTTCTCAACAATTTCGTTTTTACCCACAACGACCGTTTCGATCTGCCGCAGGATCTCAGGAATTTTCTCATTCATTGTGATTCCCCCTATTTTTGATACGTCTTTGGGAAAAGCCAGTTCATGAAGAACATACGCACGCTGTACGTATCCTCTCCGGTTGTCCGGTAGTCCTCCGCGCCGCAGACGCCGCAGTAGCGGACTTCCTCCCCGTCTCCTGCGGGCGTCCACTCGCCCCAGCTGTGGCCGGTGGCCGGAAGCGGTTCTGTATAAGAGTCCCCGCAGTCGCAGGTATACTCGACGTAGCCGTCCTCCGTGCAGGTCGGGTCAACCCGATGCGTCTCATGGTAGTCGTGCTCGTGCGGCACATGATCCGGGTCTTCCGCGCCACAGTACCGGCAGAAGCCGTCCACGTAATCATGATATTCGTCGAAGGTGCCGGGCTTCGTCATGTCATAGCCGCAGCTGTCGCAGTGGTACACGATTCTCTGGCAGGTAGCTTCCTTGATCGTCGGCGTACCATCACACACCCATCCATGCGACGCGTCACAAATCCGGCATATGTAATCTTCCCAATTCGTGCCCGACTCGTATACGTACTCATGGTCCCCGCGATTGATTTCCTCTTCGCAGACCGAGCATTTTTGATAGTGTCCCCACGGTGGAGTAACCCACATATTGTCCGTGGTGTGGCCCTTCGCTTCGACTTCTTCTTCCTTTTCCATGCCGCAGACGCTGCATCTGACCGTTCTGACGCCCGGCTCGGTGCAGGTGGCGGTGTTGGTGCCTTCCACTTCTTTCCAGAAATGCTGCTCCGTCGCGCCGCACTCCGCGCAGACGTGGTTGTCCTCCGTGTCCCCGGCGGCGTATGTCCAGTTGTGGGGGAGCGGGTCGCCGATGACCGCCTGACAATCCTCGCAGAGCAGAATATGGGTTCCGTCCTCCAAATCCTTGTAGGTCATATGCGCGTGGGGGCAGTCCTGAACCATGCCGCAGCAGCGGCACACGTAGCGAACGGAGCCGTCCGGGTCTTCCACCTCTTCCATCTGATGTCTGGGAGTGATGTCCCTATTGATTGCCGTAACACAGTAGCCCACAATATTGCCGTAATTGTCGCTGCCGCCGCCAATGTCCCAGCCATAGGCCAGCGTGTAGCGCAGTGTCAGCACATCTCCGTCCTTCAAATATACCGCGGACATGGACTGGCCGGGATAATACGTACCGTCCAGTGAATACATCCATCCGGAGCCGCTGGTATAGTCGAACTCGCCGATCCTGCTACCGGAGCCGGCACTCTTGTTCAGTCCGTTGCGGTACAGACAGCGCCACAACGTGGCAAGGCCAGTCCCCGCTCTGAACCGGGCGTCAATGGCCGCCAGCACTTCCTCTTCCGTACTTCCCGGCCATGTGGAATCTTCCAACGCATCCGGGTAATAGTCGGTATCCAGCCATTGGAGGTAGAAGCCGGTATCCAGCGTCCCGGCATAGCTGCCACGCCAGCCGAGAGTCTTGCTTGCCGCGCCGAAGGGTTCGCCGGTGTCCATTCCCATGATTGCCTTGGCAACCACGTAGGAAATCGGCTCGTCCGCCAGAACGTCATAATGGATAGAAGGAATATCATCGATTCCCAGCACCGTCATGTCCACGAGTATCGTAGCGTCTCCGATCTTCTGTCCGGGTTCCCGGCGCTTGCCGGTAAAGGTCAGCTTCTTTTCGCCTCTGTTTCCGTAGGCATCCTCGGCGATAACGTGAAGAGAGTATTTTATTTCGTCCCCGATTTCCGGGATAGGGGGAATTAGATCATACTCGTAATAGCCCCCCCCACCCGGAGTATTGTAAGGAACTTCCCCTATCATCACTTTCTGATTTTCATCCCACAGCTCGACTTTAATGAATGCATCTGTGTCTTCCGGCGGAATAGGGCTGATCATATTTCCGTCTGTGTCTTCGCTCCATGCTTTAACACTCAGATTGAATACAGTTCCGCACGGAACTTCCTCCCCTTCATAAGGACGCAGTAAATCAATTACCACATTGTCTCTGCCTCTGGGCTTGTAAGGAATATTGATTTTGAAGGTATATTGATTTCCCGAATTGTCGTGCGCCTCGACCGTGAAATTATTCTGACCGGTTTTTTCGTGATTCAGATAAAGCTGAACCGCCTCCGATTCGCTACCTGTTAAATCTTTGGTTCTGTTCCCGTTTCCGGTCTGGGTGCAGCTGACGGAGGTGATCGTAACGCTGTCGGCATCAGAACCGACGATGGACATTTCGTATGGCAGCATATCCCCTGCCAACTGGTCGTCGTATACGGTGTCTGCGGCCTTCGTTTTCCCATTCTCGCAGAGAATCACCGGCTGGGTGCCGTCGAGAAGCGTATAACGCATCTGCAGCGTCACGTCATTCCCGAAGTACAGAACGACCTCATAATGGTAATTCTGACTGTTGGCGATCACGTTCACCGCGATTCGATACGTATTGGAGGTCTCGCCCTCCGGCATTTCCATGCGCAGACGGCCGTCGGGACACGTCAGATTCCCGCCGTCGTTCGCGTCAGATGTATAGCTGACGCTCCAGATTCTCGCATTGGCCGCGTCTTTGCCCGTCAGTTCCAACTTGTAGGGCAAAGCGCCGCCGGAAAGCTGATTATTCTTTATTTTAGCCGAGACAGTTCCCTCCGGCTTGCAGGGCTGCAATTCATGCCTTGTTCTGCCTTCCGACCAGTGAAAAACGAGCTGCACATCCGGGAGCTTCTGATAGGTAATCTTATACCGGAAAAACACGTCCCGTTCCGCAGTCCTGACCGTAAATGAAAAATTGTAAACTTCTTTGTCCGTTCCCGCTGCCGGATTCATGATCAATGAGTCGCTGGGCCACTTCAGTTCTCTTGCCGTCTGGGTGGATTCCGTAATGGAGATGCCATTCACGATCTTTGCGTCCTGCGCCAGCGTTCCGGTCAGATTCACGGAGAGGCGGAACAGCCCCTCATTCAATTCATAGCTGCTGACAGCAAACGCCTGCGTATTATCCGCGCCGCAGGAAACGCTTCTGGCATTTCCATTCTCCGGATGCCACGTCAGAACCAGCGACAGCTCCGACGGCGTAATTTCACCGCCGTCGGCGCCCTGATCTCCGTCCTCCTGATCGTCGCTGCCGTCGTCCGTGGAGGAATCTGGCTGTGTTTCTTCCGGACGGGTCTCGCTGGCCTTGTCATTCGGCTCTGTGGATTTTGTCTGACCGCCGCTGGGAACCGAAATGGTGTTCAGCTGCTCCAAATTCTCCCCCAGCTTCAGCACCGTGATCTCCCGGACGCCCTCCCCTTGCAGGGGGTCATCCGGCTGGGCCTCCTTCAGCCCCGTTCCCGGAAGCCACAGTCCCAGCAGGATCGCGGCGATCAGCACTGCGCACAGGCCGCCCCGCAGATATTTGCTGTGAAATAATGCATTCCAATCCATACTGCCATTCCTTTTGTCTTCGGAATTTGCCCCAATTCACGTGCCCCCGCAGAATGCACGTGTGCCCCACCCGGAAAAATCCGGGTGGGGACGCATGAACTTATAGCCACTTTGCGTAGAGTGTCATATTATCTTCAACCTTGTCGTTATCAAAATCCCAGCGCTTGGTGCAGCTCTCATCTGCGTACCATCCGGCGAAGGCTCTGCCGGGGCGAACCGGCTGCTCGGGACGTGTCACCAGACTGCCCTTCTTCACCTTCTGATCCTTGACTTTGCTGTCGCAGCCGGTCTCGAAGTGAACCGTCTTTCTGCCCAGCAGCAGGAGGAGCAGGAGCAGAAGCAGCAGACCAAGCAGGCCCAGACCCAGCAGCCACCACAGGCCGCTGCCGGTGCCGTCAGCATCCGTCTCAGGCGCGTCGCCCTTCTCCCATCTTGCGTACAGGGTCACATTGCCCTGAACGGTGTCGGTGTCAAAATCCCACGGATTCTGGAGGTCGATATCCGAATACCAGCCCACCAGATGGTAGCCCTCCCGGGTAGGATTGTCCGGCCGCTCCACGGTCTCGCCGTACCGGACGGTCTGGCTGGGAACCGCCGTGCCGCCGTTTGGCTCAAACGTGACCGTGCAGTCGGTGGAAATGATGATGGTCACATCCTGACAGGACGCCTTATATTCATCGGTTCCGTCCTTGGTGGACACCAGATAGTCCTGATTCGTGATCTTGGACACGCCGGACGTGGCGATCACCTTCAGCTTGAAGGAACCGACCAGACGTTGGGCGTTCCATTCCTCGCCGCCGGACAGGGACACAAAGTTCATGTAAAATTCCCGGTAATTGTCCCGCAGGCCGATGTCCGTCGTGGAAATGCCGTTGCTCAGCAGGGCGCTGCCCTCCACCAGTTCGAAGAAATTGCTGTCGTAGCGAATTTCGTTCTGCATACCGTACATGGTGTAGGCGTCGCCGCTGTCCGACCGTTTCAGGTTGAAATCAACCTGAATGATGTCGCCGGGCTGTACCTCTTTCTTATCGCTGCCGTCCACGGACAGCTCGAAGAAGAAGTCACGGGCGTTATCCACTGCCATCGCCGTGGGAATGCAGGTCAGGAAAAGCATGACCGCAAGGAAACAGGACAGAACTTTTTTCATCATATTTTGCTCCTTTTCTGTGGGTCGGGTCATTCCTGACCGCCCGATACGATCCCATAAATTGCCATTATGTCAAGCGCGTTGATCATACCATCCCGGTTGACATCCAGGCGGTCAAGATCCTCTTCCGAGAAATCCGTGCCGCTTATCACAGCTCTGTACAGGCCCATGACGTCAAGCGCGTTTACCGTTCCGTTCTGGTCATAGTCTCCCACCAGAACCGTCGATACGGTTCCGCTCACGGTCGTGACGGGAATGGCGTCAAATACAGACAGCAGCCGTTTGTTGCTGCGCATATACTGCACCACCGGCTGCACCGCCGCAGTGCCGGAAAAATCCCCACTGACCCGGAACGTGGCCGTGAACAGAATTCCGTCTGCCGTCGCGGCTTCTTCCAGAGCAGCCGTGACGTAGCCAAAGGACTTCTCGTCCGTACCTGTCCATTGGGTATTCACGGCAACCGTCGTGCCGCAGAGATAGGGCGTTTCCCCTTCCGCCGTCTGGATGCTCAGCAGCTCCAGCTGCTCCCGGTCATAGTCCAGAGCAATGCCGAAATTGGTAAAGCCCCGGTTCCCGGAAATGCGGATGGGTACAGTCACAGTCCCCCCCGCCGTCGCCGACACGGAATCGGCGGACACGGTGCAGTCCGCGATCTCCGCCGCCATGGCCGTCACGGCCAGCGCGAATATCAGTGCGATGGCCAGAATGACACTGGTGATTTTCTTCATATGTCACGCTCCTTGCTGTCCGCTGAGAATGCGGTTGACGATCCACACCGCATCCTTTACGTCCACCTTCCGGTCTCTGTTGACATCTGCGTTCAGGAATTTGTGCATCACCATGCTTACCAGCGTGTATCTCGCGTTGTACACGTCGTGGTCGAGATGTACGTCGTCCACATCGATGCGCCCGCTGAGATCAACGTTGCCGGAGTAGTCGATGGAGGCGGCGGCCTCCCCTTCGCCGATGATGATACTGTTCCGGGCAGTCCGCACGACCTCTTTTTCATCAGCGGAGGAAATCACCAGCCATGCGTAGGCGTTGTAGGCTTCCGACCAGTACATATTCTGTCCGTCGTACATGGGGACATGCCCATCTTCAACGCTGCCGCTGTAAGTCACAAGGTACATGCTCTGCTTATCCAGCGTGACGTATACGTTGACCTCCACCGGGGCGCCCTTCGTAATCGTGATGGTGATATCTCCCGTGACCTCGCTGCCCGAAATACGGTAAATATTCTTTTTACTGTCGTAGGTACACTTGACGGTGACGCCGTTGACCCTTGCGGAAACGTCATAATCGGTATCGTCCTTACGATCAATGCGGAATGTATAATCCGAACCGCGCCGTGTGGTTTTCCTGCCCACCGCGTCGTCCGCGCCGGAGCCGATGAAGCTGACCGACACATACTTGGCAGAGCTTCCGCCGCCTGAGCCGCCGCTGGAGCTTCCGCCGCCGGAATTGATCTTGGTTTTCTGCGCGGTGATGACAATGTCGCCTGTGACGGCCGCACCCGGAATCACGTAGCCGCCGTTCTCCGCCTTGTAGCCGGTGTAAGATTTTCCGCCGATGGTCACACGCAGAACGTAGCTGTATCCGGCCTTCCGGTTCAGCTTGAAATGGTAGGGCGTGTTATAGGCCGCAGTTTTTTCGCCCGACAGATCCTCGCCCTTGAATGTTACCTTATAGGTCTTGGGGGTTCTGTTCGCCTTGACCGTGATATTTCCGTTGATCTCGCTGCCGGGGATGGTGTAGGTGCCGTCGCCGTTATCCTTGACCGTGACGTCCTTGCCGCCGATCTTCGCCGAGGGCTTGTAATCATAGTGAAGCGGGTCCGTCGCCCGGAAGGTATAATCCTCCCCTGCCGCCGCGCTCAGGCTGTCAGAGGTCAGCCCCTCGTCCAGCGTCACGGTGTATCCCGGCTGGATGGTAAACTTTGTGGTATTTCTGCTGATCGCAGCCGGAGGCGCGTTTTTTGTCGGGGCGTTTGTGCCGGTGTCGATCTTCGCCGAGGAAATCACAACCTTTGCAGTCCCCGCCGCCTTTGTCTTGAATGTCAGGGTTACGACCTTCGTGGAAGCGGACTTATCCGCGCCGTAGCCGATAACGCGGATGCTTCCGCTCTTTTCGGTTACCGAAGCCCCTTTATCCGCCGCCTGACCGGACACATAGGTCAGCCGCGCGGTGTCATAGGTCAGCACCAGATCATAGGCATTGTACTTTCCCCCGAAGACGGACACGCTCATGCTGACGGTCTTCCCAGCATCCGTAGTCTGATCCGGCGAAGCGGCGACCGAATAGCGCGTTTCCGCGGCATAAACTCCCATGGGCAGGGCGGATAAAAGCAGTACAAGAGCAAGCAGGCTGGACAAAATTCTCTTTTTCATAAAATTCACATCCTATGGCAAAGGTGTCGGAAATTCACAGCTGTCCCCACTTTCCATAGGGACACCTGTGACCCTCCGAATTCTGCGGTCTGGCCTCCCCCGCCTTTCACGGCGGGGGAGGCACTTTGGTTTCGGGTCAGAAGACCCGGTCATTCAGGAAATCACTTGATGAGGTTTACGATAGCGGTAGCGTCAGCGGTATTGACCTTCTTGTCGCCGCTCACATCGGCATTCAGGAACTTCAGCATGGAGACAACATCGAAGCTGCTGTACTTGGTGTTGTACATATCGTAGGTCAGCTGAGCGTCGTTGACGTCGGTCAGGCCGGTGCCGTTCACATCGCCGCTGTAATCCACGGTTCCGGCAGAGGTGCCTTCCGCGACCTTGACCTTCGCAGCGGCTTCCGCCTTCACAGCCTCCAGATTATCCGCAGAGATAACCAGATAAGCGTATGCGTTGTACTTCTCGGACCAGAACATGCTCATGCCGTCGTACTTGGCAACCTGACCCTCGGGGAGAGTGCCGGAAGCGGTCACAAGGTACATGACCTTGCCGTCCAGAGTGAGGTACTGGGCGACGTCCACAGCAACAGCCGCGGTCTTGGTCACTTCGATGGTGATGTTGCCGGTGATGGTGGAGCCGGGGATGGTGTAGCTGCCATCGCCGTTCTTGACCACCTTGTCGGTCACATCCACATCGCCGACCTTGACGGTAGGCTCGGAGTAATCATAGCCTTCTTCCTTATCGACGGTGAAGGTGTAATCCTGACCCTTGGTGGCGGTGTCGTTGCCCTTTACGTAATCGGGCTTGGTGACGGAAACCACGGAGGAGGGCTTCACGGTCTTGGTGACGCTGATCACAATGTCACCCTTGATGTCGGTGCCGGGGATGGTGTACTTGCCATTCTCGGGAGTACCCAACGTGTAGGCCTTGCCGCCCACGGTCACGGTGGTGTTATAGGTATAGTTGCCGTCCTCGGTCACGGTGAAGGTGTAGTCGGTGTTGTAAGTGGCCTTATCGGCAGCGGTCACATCGCCTGCGCCGGTGCCTTCCACGGTGACATTGTAGCTCTTGGGCGTCATGGCGGCATTGATCACCAGATTGCCGGTGACACCCGGGATGGTGTAGGTGCCGTTGCCGTTGTCGTTGGCAGTGGTGGTCTCGCCGCCCATGGTGGCGGAGATAACGTAGTCGTAGTTGTCCGCGTCGGTAGCGGTGAAGGTGTAGTCCGCGCCGGGAGCGACGGTGGATTCACCGGACAGGCCCTCGCCCAGAGTGACGGTGTAGCCGGTCACGGAGATGACGGTGGTGGTGTCGAGGATATGTGCATCGGGGGCGTCGCTGCCGACGGCCTGAGAACCGATGTCAACCTTGGCAGAGGTGATCTTCACTTCCGCTTCGCCCGTGCCCTTGGCGGTGAAGCTCAGGGTAGCGGCGGGGGTATCCAGATTCTTGTCATCGCCGAAGCCGATCACACGGATGGTGCCGGGAACGTCATCCTTCACGACTGCCAGAGCGTCGGCGGCGGTGCAGGAATTGTAGGTCAGCTTGTCGGTGTCATAGGTCAGGGTCAGATCATAGGCGTTGTAGGTGGTGATGATGCTGTCGCTGTTGGAAACATTGATCTTGACCTCGGCGCTCTCGCCGACGGTGACAGTCTTGTCCTCGGAAGCGGAAACTGCGTAGCCGACGAAGGCGGGGGCTTCCGTTGCAGCCACGTCCACGGAGCCGGGAGCAGTGGCAACATTCATGATGGCGTCGCCCTTATAATCCGAGATGACGATGTTGGTCAGCTGGAAGTGATATTCGCCAGCCTTCAGGACCTTGAACTTCAGCTCGCAGAACTGCCCCTTGGGGATCACGGTCTGGCTGGTCAGGTCAAGCCACGTCAGGCGGATATACCGCGCGCCGGTGGTCTTATTGGTGTTGTGGTTGGGTGTGAAAGCGGTGTTTGCGCCCACGTACTCGAACAGATCCTGATCGTAGTACAGGTCCATCTGGAAGCATCCGCATTCGGCGATATCGCCGCTGGCGTTCAGATAAATACTGAATTCCTCGCCAACCGCCGGGTTGGCCTTGCTGGCCGTCACGCTCATGGTTTCCGTGGTCTCCACGGCGGAGGCGGTGATCGCCATGCCGAGAACCATGACTACCGCGAGGAGCAGGCACATGGATTTCTTAAAAATTTTCATAACATCCTCCTGTCAGAAGTTGTTCTTTTTTGCTTTGGATTCAGTGCCGGTAAGATGGGGTTTGCCGGTCAAAACAGGATATTCCGGCCGGCAAACCATCTGCTGGATCAGTTGTCGCTCTTGATGATGTTGTACAGCGCCATCACGTCGCGGGCATCGATCACGCCGTCGCCGTTGACGTCTGCAACAGTGGCGTCGAGGTCATCGCCGGAGTTGATCGCGTTGAACAGAGCCATTACGTCGGTGGAGTCGATCACACCGTCGCCGTTGATATCGCCCTTTACGACGGGCTTCTCGTGGATGGTCAGGCGGATGCCGCCGGGGGTGGAGCAGATGGCGCCGGGGTTTTCCTTACCGGGCTGACCGGCCATAGCAAAGATATACTCGCCGGGAGCCAGAGTGCTGGTATCCACGACCAGGCTGCCGTCAGCTTCCGCATTTCCCACATACTGCCATGTGGTCACGTCGCCGGAAACGATATCGTTGACAGGCGTGCAGTAAACACTGGGGCTGTAGTCGATGAGGGTGTGGGCAGTGTTGTAAGTACCATACATGTCAGCGCCCGCATGGTACAGCTCCAGTTTGATCTTGTCGCCCTGAACGGGATCCGTCTTGTCTGCTACGATGTAATTAAAGATGCTGGTGGTGTCATTGAAGAAGCTATAGTCGGTGAAGTGGCCAAGGGTGACGATGTCGCCGTCGCGGAGCAGGATTTGATCGCATGTGCTGCCCCAACCCGCAGAGGCCAGAGGATACTCGTAGTTCAGATAGTAGTTCAGGTTCAGGTCGTAATTCCAGATATTCTGCAGGAAGATGGAGCCAGTAGAACCGCTGTAATTGAAAATATCGGTGCCCATACCATTATCCGCCAGATAGCCCTTGCCCGCATCCGCAGGGTCAATGCCCAGATAGTAAACCTCGGTGGCATAGATGAACAGGTGCAGCATGGTGATCTTGCCGTAAGCGAATTCCTTGGTGCCGGGGTCCAGAGCACTGCCGGGGCCGCCGGTGGGGTCACCGCTGGCAGGGCCGTAATTCTCAGAGGCGAAGTAGAAGTTCTCAAGGCCATACAGCTCCAGATCGAAGTAAGGAACGGTGACTTCCTTCAGAGCCATGACCTGACCGGACTGCTCGCAGGACTCGAACGTATCATCATGAGAGAAGGAGAAGTAGACCGTGACAGGCTTCAGAACCTTCTCCTTCACACCCTTGACGGTGATGACCAGATCGGTAGAAACATTCTTGACGGTGTAGACGCCCTTCTCGCCGGTGACGGTCTCGCCGTTGACCTGCACGGCAAAGTCCTCCCCCGCCTCGTAGCGGTAGTCAAGCTCCAGCTTAAAGGTGTAATCCTTGCCGCCCTTGGCGGTCTTCTCACCGGTGATGGTGTAGCCCTCGCCCGTGGGGATGGTGACGGTGTAGTCGGCAATCTCAGCGGTCACGGTCTTCAGGCCGTAGTTAGCGTTGTCGAAGCCGTAGGTGTAGGACACGGTGTAGCCGCCGGTCTCCTCGTTCTTGACGACGGAAACATAGTTGGATACATCCCGCTCCTCGCCGTTCTTCAGCTTGGTGACAGCTTTCAGGCCGTCAACGGTGATGGAGCCGTCCTCGTTCTCGGTGATGGTGGGATACTGGGTGATCTCCAGAGATTCGATCTTGGAGGTGATCGCCATCATGTAGCAGGAGTCGTTCTTATAGTAGATCGTGCCGTACTGGTCGGCGATGGTGGAGCAGATGCAGTACTGCGCCAGGGGGCCGACCGGGGTGAAGACCTCGCTGTAGCCGGAGCCGGTGGTGGTCACAGGCGCAGTCTGGCCGGGCTTATCCTTCAGTACGGAAACGCCGCCGGGGGTATAGTTGTAGGGCAGGTAGATGTACACGGAGCCATCCTCGGCAGAGTATGCCGTGGAGACCATGGCAGAGGTCTGGGGATAGCCGACGATGGCGTAAACATACGCCTGGGTCATGGAGCCGTCGCCGTTCAGGTTATAAACTGCGATGCCATGGCCGCTGTTGGCGCCGAACTGGCTGGTGCCGGCGACGCCGATGTAGATTCTGCCATTGTATACGGAAGGCGTACAGGTGGACATGGCGTTGGCATTGCCCTGCGCATCCTTGATAACGACTTCCTTGTAGTCCAGGATCTTACCGGTATCCCAGTCGATCTGGGCGTTGCCCAGAATGCCGCCCTTGGTGGTAAAGAACACCCGGTCGGACTGGGGATCATGGGAAACATTGGAGCGAATGTCGCCGCGGATACCCTCGTGGGTGTCGAGCTTCTCGCCGGTGAAGCGGTCGAAGACCAGCAGCGCGGCGCCGTTGGTGTCGTAACCGCCTGCGCCGTCATCGGTGCCGACGATGGCAAGCTTGTCGGTGACGTAGGCGCCCGCCCAGTAGAAGCCGCCCGCTCTGGTGTAAGTCCAGCTGGCGTACTTGACCTCGGTAGCGGAGGCGTGATCTTCGTCAACGGTATTGATGCAGGCGAAGTTGGCGTTTCTGTCCTCGCTGTTCCAGAAGCCTGCGTAGATGTAGCCGTCCTTGTAGGTGATGGGGCAGTTGGGCTGACCGCCCAGCTCGTCGGTGTAGACCCACAGGGATTCCAGCGTCTTGGCATTGAATGCCTGAATTTTGCCGCCGGACAGGCCAACGAAGACCATGCCGTCGCCATAAGTCATGGGGACGATGGAGTAGCTGGACTTATCAACCATGGTGCCTTCGGTCACCGTCTCGCCGGTCATGCTGTTGAGACGGCGGATGGTGCTTCCGGAGTAGGTGTAGATGTCGCCATCGACCATGATGGGAGAACCGGGGGCAGCCGCCCAGCCGGTGCCGTGCTTCACAGCCCACAGAATTTCCGCGTCCTCGGGGGCGTAGGGGGTCTTAGCGTTGGTGATACCCAGATTGTTGTCGCCCTTGCGGAAGTTGCCCCACTCGGCAGTGATGCTCTTGTCCAGGTTCGGGTTCTCCGTAGCCACGGCCAGAGTAATGTCGATGGTGCTGCTTTCGCTGAACTTGAAGCTGCTCTTCTGGCTGACATAGCCGTCGCTCTGCACGAGGTAGGTGTACTCGGCGTCAGCCATGACGGAATACTTGCCGTCCGTGGGAGCAATTCTGTCCTTGTTGGAATCCCAGACAGTTACCTTGGCGTCGGCGGGGTCAACGGTGAAGCCGACCTCGATGGCTGCCAGTCTGGTAACGGTGATGGTGTAGGTGTTGGTATAGCCGCCGGGGTTGGTGACGACCACGTTGATCTTGTTCTCACCAAGATTCAGCGGAACGGTGGTGTCGCTGCCGCCGTTGACGGTGACGGTGTAGCTTTCATCACGGGGAGTCGCCGCAACGGTAACGCTCTCGGCGGCAGTGGTCGCGGTGTAAGCCGTCTTGGTAGCGGAGAATCTCTCCGCGAACCGGATGCCGTCCAGAGACAGGGCGGTCAGGCTCGGCGCAACACGGACGGAGGTGAGCTTGTACTCATCCTTGAAGTCGCCGTCCACAACGGTGACGGTCATGGTGTTGACCTTCGTGCCGGTGGGTGCGAAGCCTGCCAGATTCTGGCCGCTGGCTTTGCCGGAGGTCAGAGCCTGTGTCTTCTCGGTATCAACGTTAAGGTTTACCCACTTGGCCGTGATGGTCGTGCTGCTGCTTCTGTCGACAGCCTGCGTCGCCCATGCGTAGAACATGTTGGAGTTGTCCGGCACGAGCACGGTGTATTCCTTGACCGCCGGGTCGAAAGCCGGAATCAGCTGGAACATCTGCGCCTTGGCCTCGGTGCTTGTGTCGCCGAATTTCAGAACGGAAAGGCCGGCCGTCTTCTGAACGGCTTCGGTCACGCCCTCGACGGTGATGGTCAGGTCGGAGGAAACCTTCTCGACGGTGTAAATGCCGTCAACCGCGGTAACTTCCTCGCCGTTGACCTTGACGACCATGTTGGCCGCGTCGTAGCCTTCGCTCACGGTCACGGTGAAGGTGTAGTCCTTGCCATCCTCTGCCGTGGCTTCTCCGGTCAGGGTATAGCCCTCGCCGGGAGTCAAAGTCACAGCGTGACCGGCAGCCTGCTTTTTCACGACGCCCTCGACGGTAATGGTCAGATCGGCAGTGACGTTCTCAACCGTGTAGCTGCCGCTTTCACCGGCCGTCAGCGTTTCGCCGTTGGCCTTGACTACGAAGTTGTCTTCCATCTCGTAGTCGTCGGCGATGGTGACGGTGAAGCTGTAGTCCTTGCCGTCCTCTACCGTGGCTTCTCCGGTCAGGGTATAGCCCTCGCCGGAGGTCAGGGTAACCGCATGGGTCAGGGCTGCGTAAGTAAAGTCAAAGAATTCGGCAGCAGACTGGTTCTCCCCGTCAACGTAGTATGCCATGCCCACAGCAACTGAACCAGCCGCACTCCGCATGAAACTTTCAACAGGAATGGTCACCGTCTTGCTTCCGTCATCGTTGGTCGCAACCGTGAGAGCCCCGCCGAGAGCAATCTCGCTTTGTCCCGGGTACGTATTTCTGTAGAAGAAAACTGCCCCGTCATCCCCGGAAAGCACAAGCTTGACACTTTCCGGATAGGTGAGAAGCACCTTCCCGGTTCCTTCAGGAATCGTCACATGGTAATACGGTGTGTTGATCGATTCACCCCACGCCGCTTCACCAACAACCGTTTCCACATACTCGACGGTCACATTTTCGCCGGATTCCGTGGTAATGTTGGTGTAATGAACGGCTGCATCTGCCTCTGCGGCAAACGTGTTTACCGGCACAAGGCTGAACGTCATCACAAACGCCAGCAGGAATGCCAGTAGTCTTCTCTTCATAAATAAACCTCCTCATTATATGGTATTGCAACGCCCGCAGGCGTAAAGCGGAATTCATTCCGGCCAGCTCCGGCACGTCGGGTTTACCGCTGCCGGGGCGTTCTGCTTATGCTGCACGTTTTTCAAACGCACAGTTTGTAGGTCTTCTGACTAACACGTTCGGACGAAATCGTCCACGCCGCTTCCCGCCTTCTCAGGTTTCCCCAATGACCCGCTTTCGCGGAAAGGAAGTCGGCTCCGTGCTTACAGCACGACGGGTCTGCCCGCCGTGTTCCGGTTTTGCACCGGATTCCCTTGTTCAGCTGAACAAGAATGCGTGTCTCCCGTTTCGGTCGGTCGCGCATTTGCCACAAAATAAGCCGGATATCTATTTGCACCGCCGGATACCCGGCGGAGGTTTTTGTTTCCTTGATACCGCCGCCTCTGCTCCGACGGCGGTATTAAGGGAGGAAAAGCTGTTCCTTGGGCAATCAAAACAGCTTAATGGAAGCTCTGATTCCATCGGCAAGAGCTGGCAGCGAGGGATTTTGTCCCCAGGCAAAGACTGGAAAACGGAGAAATACTGCATGTATTTCCCGTTTTTCAGTCTGCGGCATGGGGGCAAAAAAACCGCTGCTCAGCCGCAGACGATTGATTCAGAGTTTCCCAATATATTACAGATTCGCGCAAGGGGGTCACGCGGATCAGGTAATACCGGATTGACGATTTTTTCTTCTTTTTTCTTCCTGCGCCTTCATTCGTTCCTTCGCCCGCTCCCGTTTTTCGGCTTTCTTCTGGCGGTAGATGGCTCGCTGGCGCTGGGTCTCTTCCCGGACGCGCCGGAACTTGCCCGGCTGGTTCGGATGCTCGGGGAAAGGCAGCCCCGCCTCCGCCACAGCCGCCTCCCAGCTTCCGAAGCGTGTCTGAATGGTCACGCCGCCCGGAATCTCCCGTGGCCATGGCGTGTGCCCCAGTTCGTCCGCATATTTGCGGAGATAATCGGCAAGCTGCTGCTCCGTGTCCTGCGCGTGTCCCACGGCGAAACGGTTCTCCGCTTCTTCCAGAGCGCACGCGGTCATTCTGCGGATGGTCGCGTCATAAATCGCATTTCTGCTTGGCGTCGGCATAATGCACCTTTTTCTACATTTCTATATATAATGGAGAACGGCTGCGGCAGTCCAAAACAATAGACCGCCGCAGCCGTTTTTCTGCGCCGAAAACCGACCGTCTCCGCCCAATTCCCGGGGCAAAGCGGCCGCTGTCTGTTTCCGTAGGTCTCCTGACTTGTGTCTCGAGCGGCGGCCTGTCTGCCTTCTCGGAATTCTCCAATGACTGGCTTTCACCAACGGCAGGCCGTCTCGACACTTACAGTGCCGGCAGCGTGGGGACTCGCACCCCGTTCTCTTGTTCAGCCGCGCAGTCTGAACGCCCCGCCCGGCCACGGAAACATGAATTAGGTTGTAATTTTAGAGAAACCACGCAAAAAATGGTCATCGCGTGTTCCACCGACGGGTAGAACATCGCCATGACCATTCCGAAGCAACATTCTGACGAAACAGTAGGTCTCCCGACTCGCGCCTCAAGCAAAACCTGCCCTGCCTTCTCAGGTCGCCCCAATGACTGGCTTTCGCCAACGGACAGGCTTCTAAACGCACACGGTATTGGTCAATGCGGGGCTTCAAGGAACATCTGACTACATCGGCAAGAGCTGTGAGCGAGAGATTTTTCGACCAATCGAGGTATCGGAAACGGAGTAATACTTTGTGTATTTCCCGTTTTCGATACCGAAGAGTGGGCGGAAAAGATCCGCTCACAGTCGCAGACGATGTAGTCAGATGTTCCTTATTACCCCATTTCCTTGTTAAGCCCTGCCCCCTGACGAAACCGCCGTTACGGACGCAGCGCCTCTGCTCGTGTTTCTCTATTCAGTATTATAAGACCGATTTAAGAAATTGTCAATACAATTTTTAAAATCCCCACAACATCTTGTGTCGAAAAAGCCGTCAGAATCCACATATTGTTACACATTTGTAATCATTTTCCGTCAGAAGCCGCCACCCGGAACCACGCGCCGCCGGTTTCGATCAGCCCGTCCTTCCGCAGCTTCCCGATCTCCGCCGACATGGCGCTCCGCTCCACGCCCAGATAATCCGCCAGCGCCTGACGGTCATAGGGGATCGTAAACTCCGCGCTGTCGTGGCGCTTCGCCTGATCGAGAAGAAATTCCATCAGCTTTTCCCGGGTCGTTTTCCGGGACATGAACCGTATCTTCTCCGTCAGCGCCAGATTTTTCTGAGCGATGCCCTGCAAAAGATTGTATACCAGCCGGCTGTGGAACAGGCAGTCATGGCCGCAGCCGGTCATCACCCGCCGGCAATCCAGCAGGAGCACGGTACTGTTCTGCACGGCAAATGCGCTGACCGGCAATGTCTCCAGCCCCGCGCAGGCGAAAGCTTCCGCGAACAGCCCGCCGGGCGCGGCCACCGTCAGCACGCTTCGGTTTCCGTAGTAATCGTCCCGGACGATCTGCACCCCGCCGGACAGCACGACCCCCACGAACCGGGCAGGCTCCCCTTCCAGAAACACCGGGTCGCCTTTTGGTATCTCGACCACCTTTTTGTCCAGACAGTTCAGTATTTCCGGCATTTCCTGCCGCGTTATCCCCGTGAACAGCGGACATTGGGACAATATTTCATAATATGTTTCCATAATCGCTCCTTTGTTGGAATTCCAACATACGTTTTTGCAATAGTATAGTAAACTGTGGTCATAAAGTCAAGGGAAGCTCTGGACAAATCGGCGAGAGCTGGCGGCGAGAGATTTTTTCCTAGACGAAGGCTTCACAAGTGGAGGAATACTTTGTGTATTTTCCGCTTGTGAAGCCGCACGGCTAGGGAAAAAGGTCCGCTGTCCAGCCGAAGGTGATTTGTTCAGAGTTTCCCCCGAAAAACAGGAGGAACAGATTATGATTCGCAGAATTATTGAAATCAACCGGGAAAAATGCAACGGCTGCGGCGCCTGCGCGGCGGCGTGCCACGAGGGCGCCATCGCCATGGTAGACGGCAAGGCGCAGCTGATGCGGGACGATTATTGCGACGGTCTGGGGGACTGTCTCCCCGCCTGCCCCACCGGCGCGATCATCTTTGTGGAGCGGGAAGCGGCTGCCTACGACGAAGCCGCCGTTCTGGCCGCGAAGGCGAAGAAGGAAGAAAAGCTGCCCTGCGGCTGCCCCGGCACCGCAGCGCGGGCCATTCATCGGGAGGAATCCCCCTGCGACGTCAGGACGCCCCAGCAGTCCCAGCTGCGCCAGTGGCCGGTGCAGATCAAGCTTGCGCCCGTGAACGCGCCATGGTTCGACGGGGCAAAGCTTCTGGTCGCCGCCGACTGTACCGCCTATGCCTATGCCAATTTCCATCAGGATTTCATCAAGGGCCGCATCACGCTGGTAGGCTGCCCCAAGCTGGACGCCGTGGACTATTCCGACAAGCTCACGGAGATTCTGAAGCGCAACGACATCCGCAGCATCACGGTCGTTCGGATGGAAGTCCCCTGCTGCGGCGGTATTGAGCAGGCGGTGAAGAAAGCGCTGCTGAACAGCGGAAAGCTGATCCCGTGGGACGTGGTGATCGTTTCTACGGACGGAAGAATTCTGGACAGGGTGTAATCGATCGTCAGGCAGTATTTGCTAACAAACGGAGCCTCCGCCAAATGGAGGCTCCGTTTGTTACGTCTGGTCTGCAAGTATGATGCCAAGATCGTGTTCAAGCATATGCGTGTACTTTGCGTTAAAAACTGTATCAGCGGCATACCCGGGAACGACTTTGGGGAAGAATTCGTTGCCCCACAGGAAGCCCCAATAGTGTACAAGCTTGAAGCCTATGGTTTCCAGATAGGAATAGTAGTCAGAAATCTTATCAACATACTCACAACAATCATGCGGCAAAAGCAGCGCATTCTCAGAAACTTTTTTCATAATCGCCATAATTTGAGGAATCGTATTGAAAAAGGATTCCCCATGAAGTTCCTCATAATCGGACAGAAGCCGTAATTTTGAGACCGGGTTACGAAAACAATCCAGATTCCAAGACACACCAAGCCATGCAATGTAGAGTAGCTTCGAAGCAAAAAGGCTTTCCAGTGATGAAAGATATTCTTCGGCGGATTTTTCTGAATCATCTTTCAAAGTAGTTTGCAGGGCGGCTTTTGCGGTTTGGAACTGACGCAGTTCCTCTTTGAAGCCGGGATCTTTTTCCTCCAAATTCTGCTGAAGGATGGATAGTAAAGATATTCCATCCGGCAACGGGATCAAAGATGTGGATTCAATCATACAAATTACCTCGTTTCTGTTGCAGTGTGTTGTCTTGCAAAACATATTTGCAAATAATTCCACTATTTCAAGACAGCACTATTATACAGTCCACTCAAACAGAACGCAAGTAAAATAAAATGTTACTGATATAAAACCTATGGAGGAAATCAGTAATGGTTGATTTAGGAGTACGCTTGCAGCAATTACGTATGGATCGCAATATGTCGCAATCTGAACTGGGAAAAGCACTGAATCGAAGCAAGTCTGTCATCAGCGCCTATGAAAATGATCTCCGTATCCCTCCGCTGGAGGTACTGACCGAGATCGCACTGATTTTCAACGTGTCACTGGATTTTCTCGTTGGGATAGATAAGGCGGAGATGGTCTCGGTAGATGGGCTGAACGACACGCAAAAGGCGATCATTCATTCCCTGATTTACGAATTTACGAACGATCATTCCCCATATCCCGGTCTTACCGAGCATCAGCAAAAGCTGCTGAGTCAGATTATGGTTGAATTCTCGAAAAAATAATATCCACCGGACATTTGCATTTTATTGTTCGAGTCCTAGGAACAAAAATAATCCGAACCCGTTTTCCACCAAGAACAGGTTCGGATTATTCTTCTCTGGTACGCCAGAAGGGACTCGAACCCCCGACCTACTGATTCGTAGTCAGTCACTCTATCCAACTGAGCTACTGGCGCATACGCACTTCTCTCAAATGCCTGAATATAGTACCACATCTCTTAAAAAAATGCAAGTGCTTTTTTCGCTTTTTCCAACTTTTTTATCTTCCCCTCCGCGCCGCCTTGACAGCCCCGGTGTTTCTGGTGTAAAATGTCCACCATAAGGAGACGCTGGATATGGATAATCTGGATTTGAATACGCTCCCCGAGCTGCTGCTTCCGTGGTATCGGGAAAACCACCGCTGCCTGCCATGGCGGGAAACGAAAGAGCCTTACCATATCTGGCTGTCGGAAATCATGCTCCAGCAGACACGGGTGGAGGCTGTCAAGGGCTACTACGCCCGCTTCCTCGCCGCTTTGCCCACCGTGGAGGCTCTGGCAAACTGTGATGACGACGCTCTGCACAAGCTGTGGGAGGGACTTGGCTACTACAGCCGGGTGCGGAATCTGAAAAAGGCGGCGCAGGTCATTCAGGAACGCTATAACGGCCAATTTCCCGGGGAATACGATGCGGTTCTGGCGCTGCCCGGTATCGGCGAGTATACCGCGGGCGCTGTCTGCTCCATCGCCTTTGACCTCCCCGTCCCGGCTGTGGACGGCAATGTGCTGCGGGTCTTCTCCCGGCTGACGGACGACCCCTCCCCTATCGATCTGCCCGCCGTGAAAGCCAGCGTCCGGGAAAGGCTTGCCGCCATCTATCCGAAAGAAGCCGGTGACTTCACGCAGGCGCTGATGGAGCTGGGTGCCACCGTCTGCGGCCCCAACCGAAAACCGGAATGCGGTAACTGCCCTTGTCGGAAAATTTGTCTCGGATATCAGCATGGCACCGCGGAAACCCTCCCTGTCAAGTCCCCCAAGCGGGAGCGGCGGCAGGAGGACAGAACCGTGTTCATTCTGCAATGCGACGAAAAATATGCTCTGGAAAAACGCCCGGGCAAAGGGCTTCTCGCGGGGCTGTGGCAGTTTCCCAATGTGACCGGGCATCTGGATACAGCTCAGGCGCTGGCCGAGGTGGAGCGGATGGGGCTTCGCCCCCGGGAAATTCTGCGGGAGGTTTCGAGAAAGCACATTTTCACCCACATCCAGTGGAATATGAAGGGAATTTATCTGGAAGTTGCCGAAGCATCCGGCGGCTTTTCATGGTTCACGGCAGAGCAGATCGACGCGCAGGCGGCGCTGCCCACGGCGTTCCGCCTGTTTTGGGAGGAGAAAGAGAGAGATGTTTGATTTTCACATTCATTCCCGGGTTTCCTTTGACGGCCACGACACCGGCCGCGCCTTGGCGCAGGCGGCGCTGGACGCCGGGTTGAAGGAAATCTGCTTCACCGACCATCTGGACTATGACCCCACCGGGCAGATGGGCGACCTGACCTTCCGCACGGAGGTCTACAACGCAGAATACGACCGTCTTTCGCTTCCCGGGCTGACCATCCGGCGGGGCGTGGAGTTCGGCCTTACCCGGGATAATCCGGCGCAGTTCCGGAAAGACCTTGCCCGGCGTCCCTTTGACTTTGTCCTCGGCTCCATCCATTTTGTGGACGGGCTTGACGTGTATTTTGAGCCGTTCTGGCAGGGGAAGACCGTTTATCAGGTGGAGCAGCGGTATCTGGAGGAAACGCTGGCCTGTGTTCAGGTTCATGAAGATTTCGACGTACTGGCACATCTGACTTATATCAGCAAGCCCCCCTGTCACCCCACACACGCGCCCCTGTCCTATGTTGCCCACCGGGAGGTCATCGACGAAATTCTCCGGGTTCTGGCCGAAAAGGGCAAGGGGCTGGAAATGAACACCAGCGGCGTTGACCGCTGCGGCGATTTTCTTCCCTCCGCCGACATTTTCCGGCGCTTCCGGGAGCTGGGCGGCGAGATCGTCACCGTCGGCTCCGACGCCCACCGCTGCAACCGGGTGGGGCAGTACACCTTCCGCGCCTGTGACATTCTGAAAGACATTTTTGGGTACGTCTGTACCTTCGAAAACCGGCAGCCGGTTTTTCATAAACTGTGATATAAGCGCAAAACGCCCCGGGCATCTGCCCGGGGCGTTCGGTTTCACATTAAAGCATCCGATCTACTTTCTTTTCTGACCGGATCATGGCAAACGCCATACCGGCCACAATTATGTATCCCACCAGTGAAATGGCGGATGCCTCAACGCCAAATTCGCCGCCCGTAACTGCAAATAATTTAGAGTCAAGAACGTACGTCATTACGGAATATTCATCCGCTTTTTCCCCGATGGCCAGTCCTCCGCCGATTATCACAATATTCCAGACGGCATGTACCACTCCGCTGTTCCAGACGGAGCCGCTTTCGATTGCAATCAAGGAAAACATAACACCGACCATCGTACCGGCAAGAATGACCAGCAAGCAGCTGCCTACCGAAAAATTCATCCCCAGAATATGCACAAAACCAAATAATATCGAGGGGACAATAACCGCCGCCTTAATATTCCACTTTTTCTTTAATACATTCAGAATAACGCCTCTGAATACCATTTCTTCAACGAACCCCGCCGCGATTCCGGTAAAGGCAATGCCTGCGCTTAATGTATTAAAAATCTGCGTTCCGCTCATATTGGACGAAACGTATTGACCGCTGAACGCCAGAAGATAGATTCCTTTGACCAGGGACGGCAATAATACAGCCGTCAGAATCCATCTCTTTTTAACGGCAAATTCCGGCATCCCCAGCTCCGCCATAGGCAGCTTCACAATTTTGGCGGCAAAGATTTTCAGGAAAGCATACGCCAATCCGGCATATAAGGCCCCCGCAATTATATTGCAGACTCCGGACGGGACTTTTATCAGGCCAAACGCGGTTGCAATGCCCTGGGCGATAAGCTGCGAAATAAGTAAAATGAATATTGCAGCAAATGAATCGCCGATGGCTTTCTTTGTACTCATTTTGCGTCCACCTCTACATCAGATACCGTAAGGGTAACGGCGATTCCCGCATTGCACTCAGCATTTCTGAAATCGTCCGTTACATCCGTAACGCGCATACTGTTCGCGGTTGTCCCGATTTTGACCCAAAGAGGGATTTCTTTATTCAGCACAATCGGCACCTCCCGGTCAATTCTTGTCCCGCCGATCCCTGTGGATTCGTCAAATGGCGTGTCTACAGTCGGGAAGCTGTACCTGACATGGCCGTTTTCATCGATGGTATATAAATCACAGCCGGTTTCCGTCAGTCTCACGGCTATTCTCCCGGTTACATGGTCAATGTTTCCAGCCGTTGTTCCGTCTTCGAACCATTCGCCGTCACGATAGACCCAAATCGATACTGCATAGGATTTCGCAGTCTCATCAAACGATATATCGAAGAACTGGATTTCATCATCAAACAGGCTGAGAACATCCTGGGTTTCCTCCGAAAAATCGCTTGGCTTTATATACATTGCAGACTGCTTATTCTGTGAACACGCGCATAATGCAAAAATAAGCAATCCCACAAGCAGCATACATGTTATTTTCTTCATGTCGTACTCTCCCTTCTTGTCGGGCTTCACTATACCATATATCTGCATAAATTTCAACAGCAGCCACGGCAGGACAACCCGCCGTGGCTGCTAATCTCTTTTATCCCTCGTATGTTGCGGCCATGTCTTTGTAGAAGGCCATCATTTCTTCTTCGGTGTCGAAATTCGCCACGTACATCTGGTTCGCCATGGCGCCGGAGAGAGCGTCGGGGATGCGTCCCCACATGACCATTTTGCTGCCGTACTTCATCATGACCTCGTAATCGTCCAGCTTGTAGCGCCGTCCGTCCCGGCGGCCGTAGAAGGCGCAGAAATGGTGCGCACCGATGGGCTTGGTGTTGCAGTCAAAGGCCACCATGTCCGCCCAGATCTTGTACACGTCGGTCTCCTGGGAGTAGTTGTACATCTCGGGGGTGTAGCCGCCGGAGGGGCGCATGTTGACCTCCAGACCGATCACGTCTCCCTTTTTGCCCAGTCCCGCCTGGTCTTCGTTCAGGACGAAGAATTCCAGATGGACGAAGCGGCTCTTAACCCCGAAGGCTTTCACGGTGGCAAGCCCTGCCTTGCGGATCTTCTCCGGCAGCTCCTTTACCAGATAGTATACGGAATCGCCCTGGGTGTTCACGATGTCCATGATGGACAGGGGCGTGATATTGCCGGACTCGAACAGCATCTGTCCCTTGGAATCCACGATGCCGTCGAAGGTCTGGACATAGCCGTTGACGAACTCCTCCATGATGTACACGGCGTCGTCCTTATTGCTGATGAACCACCGGACATCCTCGTCGGATTGCAGCTTGTAGGTGTTGCAGGCGCCCACGCCGCTGTCCGGCTTGACCACCACGGGATAGCCCACGGTGTGGGCAAATTCCAGCGCGTCCTCCAGCCCCTCCACCAGATGATACCGGGCGGTGGGGATACCGGCCTTGGCGTAGTACTTTTTCATGCAGGACTTGAACTTGATCTTGTCCATCTCGTCCAGCTTGGGGCCGGTGGTGATGTTGAACTCGGTGCGCAGCGCCGCGTCCCGCATCAGCCAGTATTCGTTGTTGCTCTCCAGCCAGTCGATCTTGCCGTATTTGTAGGTGAAGAAGGCGACGGCCTTGAAGACCTCGTCGTAATTTTCCAGACTGGAAACCTTATAATATTCGTCCAGACTGTCCCGCAGCTCCTGAAGCAGATCGTCATAGGGGCTGTCGCCGATGCCCAGAACCCGCATACCGTTGTTTTTCAGCTCCCGGCAGAATTTCCAGTAGGTCATGGGGAAATTCGGGGAGATGAATATGAAGTTCTTCATGTTTCTCACTCCTTATATCTTTAGCCTAAAAACCAAGGCAGGTAAGTCTGCACCATCTTGTACCACCACGGCCAGTCGTGGTCAACGTCATAGCCCCAGTATTCAAACCGGGTGTGGATGCCCTTCTGGCAGCAGACCGTGTCCAGCCAGCGGGTGGATTCCAGCAGCGGCTCCTCCCACGCGCCCTGACCGCAGACGATCAGGCTTTTCTGGCTGTTGTAGATGCCCTTGTAATAGTGGTCGTCGGGCATGTTCTGCAAGTACAGACAGGGGCAGTTGGCGTACACCAGCTCGTCGCAGTAGTCGCCGAAAAACTCCTTGTTGTCATACAGTCCGGAGATGGCGAAGCAGCTGTCAAACAGGTCGGGACGGCGGTAGTAAAAGTTCGCGGCATGCATGGCGCCCATGGACGCACCGAAGGTCATAATGCCCTGATCGTGTCCGTTGGCCATACCGGCGATGTGCCGGATGTAAGGTACCAGCTCGTCCACCACGTAGTGATACCACTTTTCGTGGTTTTCAATGCGCCAGCGGTTGTCCGCGCCTATGGCTGCCCAGGATTCATTGTCGATGGTGTCGATGGAGAAGACCATGCACTTGCCGGACTCAATCCAGGGCGCCCAGTAGTCCACCATTTTGAAGGACTCAAAATCCCAGAACCGCCCTGCCTGACAGGGAATGAAGATCACGGGCTTGCCGCAGCTGCCGTAGATTTTGAATTCCATATCCCGGTTCAGCCAGCCGCTCCAATGTTTTTCGTAGCGAATTTCCATTTCTTTTCCCTCACGTTTTCTCTATATCAAATGCCAAGGCACTCCATAAAAATCGGGATCTGCTTTTCCCAGCTGGCCTCCGAGTGATTGCCGCCGGGGACAATGCGGAAGGCCAGATTGACTCCCTTGGTCATCAGCAGATACACCGCGGAGGGGATGACCGCCTGGCTTGCCACATGGTTGGCCATTTCGTTTTCCCCGTAGTCCATGTAGATGGTCGTGTCCGGGCGGATACGCGCCTTGGCGATCAACTCCATCACCTTCCCCGGCGCGACCCAGAGGCTGGGAGACAGGCAGGCCGCCCGCTGGAAGACGGAATTGTAGGCCGCCGCGCCGTACAGCGCCATCAGGCCGCCCATGGAGGAACCCGCGAGAATGGTATTCCGCCGGTCTGGCAGGGTGCGGAAATGCTCGTCGATGTAGGGCTTCAACTCATTTACCATCCAATTCATGGTGGTGCTGCCCCTGCCCCGGATCTTCCCCAGCTCGGCATTTTCAAAGGTCACGGGAGAATACTCCGACAACCGGCAGTTGCCCTGATGGTTGCACTCCACACCCACGATGATGAGCTGCTTTCCGGTGCGCTCCATGTAGTCGTTCATACCCCATGACTTGCCGAAGGTCGCGTCCTCGTCAAAGAAAACGTTATGCCCGTCAAACATATACATGACGGGATACCGCCGGTCGGGTTCTTCGTCGTAGCTTTCCGGAAGATAGATGTACGCTCTGCGGGGGGTATCCCCGGACAGTCTGGGGATGGTCACATCCCATTTGATAACCATTTGTCATTTCCTCCAATAATGAAGCCGTCTTTTATTGCATATTGCCTAGTATACCGGATATTTTCCCGGTTGTCAACCGGCTGGCAGGAAAAAGATGGTTCCGCACCAGAAACATTTGCCCGCACAAAGCGGACATTTAAAAATCCCACCGACACCATAAAAAAATCCTGCCTTTCCGAAGAAAAGCAGGATTTTTGTCTTATTACAGGAAATCCGTATTGCCCGTGTCCTGGCTGTTATCGCACCAGTCCGGTTCCGGGGGTATACAGACCGGCTCGGGACGTCTGGGGGGCATTCCGCCATCCTTGTTCCGGTTGAAGAACAGGAAGAACGGCTCCGTCACGCTGAACACGATGCTCAGCACCAGAAACAGCACGCAGTTGCCGGGGTCAAGGGACTTGAAGATATCGTACAGCGCCATGTAATAGATCACCGCGTAGGCAATGGCAACGCCTGCCAGGGGCAGACACAGCCCCAGCACGCCCACCAGCGGCCCTATCACGGCCTGCACCATGGCCTCCTCGTCGATGCCTCCCGCAGCGCCGATCAATGCCTGCGCCACCATTCCGATTCCGCACGCGACCATCACCAGGCTCAGCACTGTGGTAATGATGTTCAGCGTCAGCAGAACCTTCCGCTTGGACTTATTCTCCCCGTTGACCACATAGCGGTACTGATCGGAAAGCGAACCCACGATCCACGCGCTGGCCACAGGAATCCAGGCCAGCCACGGGTGGTTCAGCCCCCGGCGCTTGGCAATGGTATAAAGACCCAGGGCGCTTAATACATAAGTGGCAATGCCGATCAGCGTCGTGGGAACGCCGCTGAATACCCCGAACAGCAACCCGCTGGACAGGGCGTCACTGATATACGAATATGTGTAGGACATACAAAACCCTCCCTTTCTTTCGGTGGGGATATTTTATCATACGGACGCAGTAAAAGCAATCCTTTTATTTACAGAAGTTACTTCATCAGCCTGCACACCAGCTCGGTGTAAGCATAGGGGTCGTCCAGCGGCAGCTCCGCCATGAGCTGTGCCTGATAGCACAGAAGCTTTGCGTAATCCTTGGCCTTTTCGGGATTCTCGGTCATGGCCTTCTGCATGGCCTGCACCGCCTCATGCTCCGGGTTCAGCTCCAGAACGCGGCCAACGGGGAAGGCAAACTCAGGATTCGCCCGCTTCATATACTTCTCCATCTCGAAGCTCATGCCCTCGGCAGGGGTCATGCACACAGGATGGCTGCCCAGCTCGGAGGACAGCCTGACCTCCTTGACCTGGTCGCCCAGCGTCTCTTTCACAAAGGTCAGCAGACCCTTCATCTCCTCGGCCTTTTCCTCTGCCTGTTTCTTTTCTTCCTCAGTCTGCAAGCCCAGGTCTTCCGTAGAAACATTGCAGAAGGGCTTCTCCATATAGGTCATCAGGGTCTGGGGGACAAACTCGTCCACATCCTCGGTGAACAGCAGCACGTCGTAGCCCTTCTTCGTCAGGGTCTCCACCTGGGGCAGCTTGCTCAGGCGCTCCTTGTTCTCGCCGGGAGCATAGTAAATCTTCTCCTGCCCCTCGGCCATGGCGTCCACGTACTCCTTCAGAGAGACCAGCTTGCCCTGCTTGTGGCTGTAGAACAGCAGCAGATCCTGGGTCGCTTCCTTATGCGCGCCGTAGTCGGAGACGGTGCCGTACTTCAGCTGACGGCCAAAGGCGGCGTAGAATTCCTCGTACTTCTCCCGGTCGTTTTCCAGCATGGCCTTCAGCTCGGATTTGATCTTTTTCTCAATATTCCGGGCGATGATGGTCAGCTGGCGGTTGTGCTGGAGCATTTCACGGCTGATGTTCAGGGACAGATCCTGGCTGTCCACCACGCCGCGGACGAAACGGAAATGCTCGGGCAGAAGGTCTTCGCAGTTGTCCATGATCAGCACGCCGCTGCTGTACAGCTGCAATCCACGCTTGTAATCCTTGGTGTAGAAATCGTAGGGCGCTTTACCGGGGATATACAGCAGCGCCTTGAAGGAAACATTGCCCTCCACGTTGTAGTGGATGGTGCGCAGGGGCTTATTGTAGTCGAAGAACTTGTCCCGGTAGAAGGTCTCATACTCTTCTTCCGTGACGTCCTTCTTGTCCCGCTGCCAGATGGGCACCATGGAGTTCAAAGTCTCCATCTCGGTGTAGGACTCGTACTTGGGCGCCTTATCCTCCTCACCCTCGGCGTTCTCGTCCTTCGGCTCCTCCACGGGGCGGGACTTGGTGACTTCCATCTTGATGGGGTAGCGGATGTAATCGGAATACTTCCGGATCAGGCTGCGGATTTCGTATTCTTCCAGATACTCGGAGTATTTTTCGTCCTCGGTATCGGCTTTCAGGGTCATGATGACGTCCGTGCCGGGGGTGGCCTTCTCGGTTTCCTCAATGGTATAGCCGTCCGCGCCGTCGGAGACCCACTTCCATGCCTTGTCCTCGCCGTACTTCTTGGAAATGACGGTGATGGAGGAAGCTACCATAAAGGCGGAATAGAAGCCCACGCCGAACTGGCCGATGATGTCGATGTCCTCGTTCTTCTCCATGGCCTGCTTGAAGCCCAGAGAGCCGGACTTGGCGATGGTACCGAGATTCTCGATCATTTCGTCTTTCGACATGCCGATGCCGTTATCGGAAACGGTCAGGGTGCGGTTTTCGGGGTCGCGGGTGATGGTGATGGCGAATTCATCCCGGTTGATGCCCACCTTGTCGTCGGTCAGCGCCGTATAGGCCAGCTTATCGATGGCGTCGGAGGCGTTGGAGATGATCTCACGAAGGAAAATCTCCTTGTGGGTATAAATGGAGTTGATCATCAGGTCAAGAAGACGCTGAGACTCCGCTTTGAATTGCTGCTTTTCCATAATCAATACACATCCTTAATTTGGGAAGCCCCTGCCGATTGATTCAGGGCTTCCTTATTTAGCACTCTTTGTGTTTGAGTGCTAATATTATAGCGCACCTGTGGAAAAAAGCAAGGGCTTTCGGAAAAATTTCTCGATTTATTCATAATTGGCGCAATCGTGATTGATTATTTCAAATTATGTGGTATTATTATTCTGTATAGTTATGTGCAGCGGTATGCTGCCGCGAAAAATGGAAGCTCTGATTAAATCGGCGAGAGCTGTCGGCAGAAGGCGATTTATTCAGAGATTCCAGAAGTTAAGGAGTAAGAAATGATTACAGTAAGCAATCTCGGTATGCAGTTTGGCGGTCAGTGGCTGTTCCAGCACGTTGACCTGCAGTTCCTCCCCGGCAACTGCTATGGCATCATCGGCGCCAACGGCGCGGGCAAATCCACGTTCCTGCGCATCCTGACGGGGGAGCTGGACTCCACCAACGGCTCCGTCACCATCGACCCCACCAAGCGGGTCTCCGTTCTGAAGCAGAACCAGAACGCCTATGACGATTACACCGTCATGGACACGGTCATCATGGGCAACGCCCACCTGTACGAAGTCATGAAGGAAAAGGACGCCATCTACGAAAAGCCGGACTTCACCGACGAGGACGGCCTGCGGGCTGCCGACTTAGAAGCCGAATTCGCCGAGCTGGGCGGCTGGGAAGCGGAATCCGACGCCTCCCGCCTGCTGCAGGGTCTGGGCATCGGCACGGAGCTGCACTATGAGCAGATGGCCTCCGTCGATCCCCGTCTCAAGGTGAAAATTCTGCTGGCTCAGGCACTGTTCGGCAACCCCGACATCGTCATGCTGGACGAGCCGACCAACAACTTAGACATCGAAGCCATCAACTGGCTGGAGGATTTCCTTCTGGACTTCCCCGGCATGGTCATCGCGGTGAGCCATGACCGCCACTTCCTGAACACCGTCTGCACCCACACCGTGGACATCGACTACGGCAAAATCAAGATGTACGTGGGCAACTACGACTTCTGGTACGAGTCCTCCCAGATGGTGCAGGCCATGCTGCGCAACAAGAACAAGCGCAATCAGGAAAAGATCGAAGAATTGCAGCTGTTCATCCAGCGCTTCTCCGCCAACAAGGCCAAAGCCAAGCAGGCCACCGCCCGCCGCAAGCTCCTGGACAAGCTGACCGTGGAGGAAATGCCCTGCTCCACCCGCCGTTATCCCTTCGTGGGCTTCCAGCCCGAGCGGGAGCTGGGCAAGGACGTGCTCACCGTCAAGGACGTATCCGTCACCGTGGACGGCGTGAAGCTGCTGGACAAGGTGTATTTCTCCGTGAACCGGGGGGACAAGATCGCCTTCGTGGGCGAAAACGAGCTGGCGCAGACCGCCCTGTTCAAGATCCTCATGGGCGAGCTGGAGCCGGACGAGGGCAGCGTCAAGTGGGGCGTGTCCACCATCCGCAGCTATCTGCCCAAGGACAATTCCCCCTATTTTGACGGGAATCAGATGGAACTGGTGGACTGGCTGCGCCAGTATTCCGCCAAGAAGGACGACGTGTACCTCCGGGGCTTCCTTGGGCGGATGCTGTTCAGCAACGAGGACGTGTTCAAGCCCGTGAACGTCCTCTCCGGCGGCGAAAAGGTGCGCTGTATGCTCAGCCGGATGATGCTCTCCGGCGCGAATGTGGTACTGCTTGACCAGCCTACCAACCATCTGGACATGGAGTCCATTCAGGCGGTGAACAAGGGTCTGGAAGCCTTCCCCGGCGTGGTGCTGCTGGCCTCCCACGACCACGAGCTGCTGACCTCTACCTGTAACCGGGTCATCGCCTTCCAGCCCGACGGCACCATCATCGACAAGTACGGCACTTACGACGATTACCTCGCATGGATGGCCGAGCGCAAGCAGCAGGGCTGATTTCTATTTCAGAAATATGGAGTAAGATATGGAAAAAATTCTTGATATCATCACCGAAAAAATGGAGCGCGCCTTTGCCGACGCCGGCTACGACGCCTCCTACGGCCGGGTGACGGTCTCCAACCGCCCCGACCTGTGCGAATACCAGTGCAACGGCGCTCTGGCCGCTGCCAAACAGTACCACTGCGCCCCCATCCAGATTGCGAAAGCGGTAGCGGAAAAGCTGGACGCCGCCGACTATTCTCTGGTGGAGGCCGTCATGCCGGGCTTCATTAACCTGAAGCTCTCCGGGGCGTTTCTGGAAACCTATCTGGAAGTCATGCGCACCGCCCCCGATTTTGGTGTTGCGAAAACAGGTGCGGGCAAGACGATTGTGGTGGACTACGGCGGCGCCAACGTGGCGAAGCCCCTGCACATCGGTCATCTGCGCCCCGCCATCATCGGTGAAGCCATGAAGCGGCTGTATGCCTTCTTCGGCTACAGCACCATCGGCGACGTGCATCTGGGCGACTGGGGCCTGCAAATGGGCCTCATTATCGCGGAGCTGCGGGACCGTCAGCCGAGCCTTCCCTATTTCGACCCGGACTTTACGGGAGAATACCCTGCCGAGCCTCCCTTCACCCTGTCGGACTTGGAGGAGCTTTACCCCGCCGCCTCCGCCCGGAAGAAGGAAGACGAAGCCTTTGCCCAGCGCGCCCACACCGCGACCTTTGAATTGCAGCAGGGCCGCCGGGGTTACCGCGCCATCTGGCAGCACATCATGAACGTGTCCCTGCCCGACCTGCGGCGGATCTACGACAGTCTGGACGTCCACTTTGAAAAGTGGCTGGGGGAAAGCGACGCCGACCCCTATATCCCCGCCATGGTCGCGGAGATGAAGGAAAAGGGCTACGCCGTTCTCTCCGAAGGCGCGTGGGTCATCCCCGTGGCCGAGGAAACGGACAAGAAGGCGGTTCCCCCCTGCATTCTGGTCAAGTCCGACGGCTCCTCCATCTACGCCACCACCGACCTTGCCACCATGGTTCAGCGGATGCAGGACTGGCACCCCGACAAGATGCTCTACGTCACCGACAAGCGGCAGGCGCTGCACTTTGAGCAGGTGTTCCGCGCCGCCCGGAAGTGCGGCATCGTCCCCGACACCACTGCCTTGGAGCATATCGGCCACGGCACCATGAACGGCAAGGACGGCAAGCCCTTCAAGACCCGTGACGGCGGCGTTCTCCGGCTGGAGACCCTCATCGCCGATATGACGGCCTTCGTCCGGGCAAAGGTTGTGGAAAACAAAATCGTGGACGCCTCCGAAGTGGACGATACCACCGCGAAAATCGCCCTTGCCGCCCTGAAATACGGCGATCTGAGCAACCAGCCCACCAAGGACTACAACTTCGATCTGGAGCGCTTCGCCGCCTTCGAGGGCAACACCGGCCCCTACATTCTCTATACCATCGTCCGCATCAAGTCCATTCTGGCGAAATATGGCGATTGGGCGCACCTTCCCATCCAGCCCCCGGCGAACCCCTTCGCCAAGGACCTGATGAACGTCATCACCCGCTTACAGCCCACGCTGGAAACCGCCCTGGCTTCCTCCGCGCCCAACCTGATCTGCGCCTACATCTACGAGCTGGCAGGCGCGGTGAACAAGTTCTACCACGAAACTCCCGTCCTCAAGGAAGCGGACGAAACCCTGAAAGCCGGACACATCGCCCTGCTGGGCTTAGCCAAAAACATTCTGGAAACCTGCATCCACATCCTCGGCTTCTCCGCCCCGGAGAAAATGTAACATTGCAAAAAGCTGCCCCTCGCGATCTTCAAGAATCGCAGGAGGCAGCTTTTTTTGAAAAGGCAGGACGCAAAAACCGCTCTGGTTACCCAGAGCGGTTTTAACTGTTTTCATGAGGGATCAATAGAACTTTCTCTTGTTCTTACGGGCAGCTTCGGACTTCTGCTTCCGCTTCAGGCTGGGGCTGACGTAATGCTCACGCTTCTTGACCTCAGCAATCACGCCTTCCTTGGCACAGCTGCGCTTAAAACGACGCAGAGCACTCTCCAGAGACTCGTTCTCCTTGACGCGAATTTCAGACATTGTTTTCCCTCCCTCCGATGGCATCCGGCTCGATCCAGGATGCTTTCAGGGCCATACCGGCTTGATACATTATAATTGTTCTTTCCCGAATTGTCAAGGAATAATTCTAAAAATTCACAAATTATACCGAACTCCAAAGGAAATCTGAAACCATTCCGGAAATCGGATCACTTGACGATCAGGTTGACCAGCTTGTTCTTTACCACAATGGTCTTCACGATCTGGCCGCCCTGCTTCTGCAGGAACTTGGCAATTTTTTCGTCCGCCACGGCGTTTGCCACCACTTCCTCGTTGGAAAGGTCGGCCGCCATCAGCACCGTGCCGCGCATCTTGCCGTTGACCTGCACCGCGATGTTCACCTCGGCATCCTTGCACTTTTCCTCGGAATAGGTCGGCCAGCTTTCGTAGGCGATGGTATCGTCATGCCCCAGCAGCTGCCAAATCTCCTCGCCCACGTGGGGCGTGATGCAGGAAAGCATCTTGATGAAGCCCTCGGCATAGGCCTTGGGGCAGCTGCCGTTCTTATAGACCTCGTTGACGAACACCATCATCTGGGCAATGGCCGTGTTGAAGCCCAGCGCCTCAAAGTCGGAGGTGACCTTCTTCACCGTCTGGTGATAGATCTTGGTGAGCTTGCCGTCGTCGGTATCGGTGATGTTCTTCTCCTCGGTGAAGAAGTTCCAGACGCGGTTGATGAACTTCTTTGCGCCCACCACGCCGGTGGTGCTCCAGGGCTTGGACACCTCCAGCGGCCCCATGAACATCTCGTACAGCCGCAGGGTATCCGCGCCGTACTCCCGCACCACGTCGCTGGGATTCACCACGAATTCCGGGAAGCGCTTGCCCATCTTGATGCCGTTCTCACCCAAGATCATGCCCTGATGCACCAGCTTCTTGAACGGCTCCTTCACGGGAGACAGCCCCTGATCGTACAGGAAGCGGTTCCAGATCCTTGAATACATCAAGTGACCCACGGCGTGCTCCGGGCCGCCAACATACAGGTCAACGGGCATCCAGTGCTTCGCAAGCTCGGGGTCGCAGAACACCTTGTCGTTCTTGGGGTCGATATAGCGGAAATAATACCAGGAGGAACCGGCGCTGCCGGGCATGGTGGAAGTCTCCCGGACGCCATGAATGCCGTTGCGGTCATATTTCTTCCACTCGGTGGCGTTTTCCAGCGGCGCTTGACCGTTGCGTCCCTTGTAATCCTCCAGCTCCGGCAGGATCAGGGGCAGCTCGTCGTCGGGCAGGAAGTAGGTCTTTCCGTCGTCGGTGTACACGCAGGGAACCGGCTCGCCCCAGTATCTCTGACGGGCGAAAATCCACTCCCGGAAATGGTAGTTGACCTTTCTTCTGGCCACGCCGGCCTTTTCCAGCTTGCAGGTGATGGCCTCCTTGGCCTCCTCCACTGTCAGGCCGGTGAACTCTTCGGAGTTGATGAGCTTGCAGCCCTTGCCCAGATAATCCTGCTTCTCAAAGGCGTGCTCGGACACGTCCGCGCCGTCAATTACCTGAATCATGGGGATGTTATGCACCTGAGCGTACTCGAAATCACGCTGGTCATGACTGGGCACGGCCATGACCGCGCCGGTGCCGTAGCTCGCCAGAACGAAGTCGCCGATGAACACTGGCACCTGCTTGCCGTTGACGGGGTTGATGGCGTAGACGCCCTCCAGACGGCAGCCGGACTTGGTTTTGTTCAGCTCCGTGCGGTCCATGTCGCTCTTCTTCACAGACTCGTCGATGTACGCCTGAACCGCTTCCTTGTTCTGCACCCGGTCCATCAGGCTCTGCACGATCTTGCCGTCGGGGGCAAGCACCATGAAGGTAATGCCGTAAATTGTCTCGATGCAGGTGGTGTAGATGGAGAATTCGCCGCCGCCCACCAGCTGGAAATCCACCTCCACACCGGTGGATTTGCCGATCCAGTTGCGCTGGATCTCCTTGGTGGATTCCGGCCAGTCGATCTCGTTGAGACCTTCCAGCAGCTTCTCCGCGAAGGCGGGCTGGTCAATGACCCACTGCATCATGTTCTTCTTGACCACGGGATAGCCGCCCCGCTCGGACTTGCCGTCGATGACCTCGTCGTTGCTGAGCACAGTGCCCAGCTCCTCGCACCAGTTCACGGGCATCTCGATGCGCTTGGCGTAGCCCGCCTCGTAGAGCTTCTTGAAGATCCACTGCGTCCACTTATAGAAGGACGGGTCGGACGTGGCGATCATCTTCGACCAGTCGTAATCGAAGCCAAGCTCCTTCAGCTGAGCGGAGAAGGTCTCGATGTTCTTCTGGGTAAATCCGTTGGGATGATGGCCGGTATTCACGGCGTACTGCTCCGCCGGCAGGCCGAAGGAGTCATAGCCCATGGGGTGCAGCACGTTGTAGCCCTGCATCCGCTTCATGCGGGAGACGATATCCGTCGCCGTGTAGCCCTCGGGATGACCCGCGTGCAGGCCGACGCCGGAGGGATACGGGAACATATCCAGCACATAGTATTTGGGCTTGGAGAAATCCCACACGTCGGTGTAGAAGGTATTATGCTCCTGCCAGTACTTGTGCCACTTGGCCTCAATTTTTGCGTAATCGTAATTCATGCCGAACACACCTCTCAAACCGGCTGCATTTCGGTCAGCCGGATATATACTAATTCTCTTCGATGACGATATCCCGGATATCCACAAGTTCCGCGTCCGCCCACAGGCGTTCCAGATCGTAGAACTTCCGGGCTTCCTCGGTAAAAACGTGGACGACGATGCTGCCGTAATCCAGCAGCTCCCAGGAATTGCCCCGGTGGCCTTCCCGGCTGAGCATCTGCTCCCCCAGCTGCTCCAGCGTGTACTCGGCATAGTCGCAGAGCGTCTTGACGTGGGTGTTGGAGGTGCCGGTGCAGATCAGAAAGTAATCCGCAAGAGAGCTGACCCGGTCAATTTTCAGCAGCTTGATGTTCTGTCCTTTTTTGGCGTCCAGCGCCTTGGTAACCTCGTAAGCGATTTCTTTTGGGGTTAACATAACTTCTTCCTTTCTACAGGGCTTCTGCTTCCTGACGGTTTAGCCAGTCCAGAGCTTCTCTGGACTCCGGCGAAACCTCGTTCCCCTGCTCCTTCAGATGTTCCAGCGTCATTTCCAGCCCCAGCTTCAGCGCCGCACGGAGGTCGGAAAACGCCAGCTCCCGGAGCTGTTCCACGCCGGGAAAGCTCCGGTTTGGCTCCATATAGTCTGCCACATAAATGATGGTTTCCAGCAGATTCATGTCCGCTTTTCCCGTGGTGTGGCTGCGGATGGCGGAGACCACCGCTTCATTTTCCCCGAAAATCCGCTCCGCCACCATGGAACCGGTGAGTGCGTGGAGGGTTCTGGGGTATTTTCTTGAAAATTCGCCTAATATTTTACCATATTCGGCACAGACTGTCAACTGCAGCGGCCCGTCCAGCGCTTTGGTAATATCGTGGAGAATGCCCGCCCGGGCAGCGTCGGTCACGTCCGCACCCCAGCGTTTGGCCAGCGCCACCGCCGTATCCCGGCAGCCTAAGACGTGCGCCACCCGGTTGGGATTCAGCAGCCGGATGACCACCTGCTCCAACTCCGCCATGGGGAGATTTTTCCACTGGACGTTCACATCGTACAGCCCATGTTCCCGAATGTACGCCGCCACGCCGGGGGACAGAAACGGCCCCGCGCAGTGGAACGCCAGCATCCGCCGCAGCTGGGTGGAGGAAATATCGACAATGTCGTTTTCCACCAGACAAATCTTCGCCCCCCGCTGTTCCAGCTTCGCCTTATTTTCGGCAACGGCGGTTTTTTCTCCCTTGCTGCCCCGGTAGAAAACGCCCAGCTCCACATTTTTCAGGATGTCGTCTGGCTGCTTCCACTGATCGAAGCACAGGAACATATCGCTGCCCATGAGCAGAATCAGCTCCGCGTCAGGATAGCGCTCCTTCAGCTCCGATACGGTCTGGAAGGTGTAGCTGATGCCGCCCCGGTTCAGCTCGATGTCCGAAACCTCGGCCTTCGGGCAGTCCGCCGCGGCAATGCGCAGCATTTCGAGCCTTTGCCGCGGGGTGGGCGAGTGCTCCGGTATCTCCTTGTGGGGCGCAATACTCGTGGGGACGATCACGAGCTTATCGAGTTTCAGCGCCGTGACCGCCTGCTTCGCCGCCTGAATGTGGCCGGCGTGTGGGGGATTGAAGGTTCCACCGTAAATGCCGATTCGTTCCATTTGCACCGCTCCTGTACCTGTTTATCCCGCAAAATGCGGAAGAAAAATTCCGCTGCTGTTCCTTTGTGGCACCGTTCGGGTTATTTCTGCTTTCTCTGCTGCCGTTCCCGGCTTTGCTCAATGGACTTTTCGATGGCCTGTTCCCGGAAATACTGGTTGCGCTGCTCCCGCGCCTGACGGGCTGCCTGACGGCGGGCGCGAACGCCCTTGCCTACCGGGTCAGCCTTGGACTTGGGGGTCTCCTTGTGTTTGGCACGGCCGGTCTGGTTGCGCTCGGCCTGACATTTTTCGCTGAACCGCCAGATGACGAACTTGGAACCGACGCAGGAAATGCCGTCGGCGCCGGTGGCCTCGCAGATGGCGTCGGACACCTCGCGCGCACTCATCAGGGCAGTTTCCAGCACCTTGCCCTTCACCAGCTCCCGTGCGGTGAGCAGCTTGTCCGCTTCCGCGACCACCGCCTCCGTCACGCCGTCCTTGCCCACCATCAGGGTGGTTTCCAAGCTGTTCGCCTGCGCCCGGAACTCGGCGCGCTGTTTACTTGTCAGCATAGCCTTCCTCCTTGAGTTTGTCGTAAAATGCCCGCAAAGCAACCGCCCGGTGGGACACCTGATTCTTTTCCTCCGGCGTCACCTCCGCCAGCGTCTTGCCGAAGGGCGGATAGTAGAAAATGGGATCATAGCCGAAGCCGCCCGTCCCGGCGGGGGCGCGCAGCAACTCGCCGTGCACCTCGCCCCGGGCCTGGATCACCTTGCCCTCGGGGGTGACCATGGTGATAACGCAGACGAACTGCGCCTGACGCTGGCCGTCCGGAACATTTTCCGTGTTTTTCAGCAGCAGCTGCAATCTGCCCCAGTCGTCCAGCGTATCGTCGAAGCCGTACCGGGCGGAGTAGATGCCGGGTTCCCCGTTCAGGGCGTCCACGGCAATGCCGGAATCGTCCGCCAGCGCCGGAAGCCCGGTGGCCCGCATGACTGCGTTGGCTTTCAGAAAGGAATTTTCCTCAAAGGTGGTTCCCGTTTCCTCCACGTCAATGTCCACGCCCAGGTCGGACTCCATCACCAGCTCCATATCAAATTTCTCGGTGATTTTCCGGATTTCTTCCCATTTATGTCTGTTTTTGCTTGCCAAAACTATTTTCATGATACTTCCTCAGATCAATGCTTCCACGAATTCCTTCGCGCTGAAGGGCATCAGGTCGTCCGCCTGCTCGCCCACGCCCACAAACTTCACGGGGATTTGCAGCGCGTCCGCTACGGCGATGACAATGCCGCCCTTGGCGGTGCCGTCCAGCTTGGTCAGGGCAATGGCCGTGACCCCCGCAATTTCCTTGAACTGTTTTGCCTGAATCAGGCCGTTCTGGCCGGTGGTGCCGTCCAGAACCAGCAGAACCTCCTTGGCGGCGTCGGGCAGCTCCCGCGCCACAATGCGGCTGATCTTGTTCAGCTCGTTCATCAGGTTCGTCTTGTTGTGCAGCCGTCCGGCGGTGTCGATGAGGATGACGTCCACATCCCTGGCCTTGGCGGACTGAATGCCGTCAAACACCACGGAGGCCGGGTCTGCCCCCTCGTACTGGCGGACAATGGACGCACCGCTCCTGCCCGCCCAAATTTCCAGCTGGTCTGCGGCAGCCGCCCGGAAGGTATCTCCCGCCACCAGCATGACCTTCTTTCCCTGAGAGGTCAGCTGCTTCGCGATCTTGCCGATGGTGGTAGTCTTGCCCACGCCGTTGACGCCGATGACCAGAATCACGCTGGGGTGGGTGGACAGATTCAGCTCCGTGTCCCCCACGGAAAGCATGTCCACCAGAATTTCCTTCAGCGCTTCCCGGGCTTCCTCCGTGGTTTTCAGGTGCTGCTCCCGGACGGCCTTGCGCAGCCGCCCCACAGCCTTGACGGAGGTGTCCACACCCAGATCCGCCAGGATCAGGCTCTCCTCCAATTCATCGTAAAAATCGTCGTCAATTTCGGAAAAGCCGGAAAACACACTGCCCAAAGTGCCGCTGAGCGCCTCCCGGGTCTTGGTCAGTCCGGCCTTGATCTTGTCAAAAAAGCCCATAAAAATCTCCTTTTTATTCCACGATTCCCAGATATTCTTCCATCTGGTTCAAGTCCAGCCGCAGCAGCTTGCTCACGCCCTGCTCCTGCATGGTCACGCCGTAAAGCACGTCGGAGGCTTCCATGGTGCCCCGGCGGTGGGTGATGACGATGAACTGGGTCTTCTTCGCCAGATTGTGAAGATAGCTGGCAAACCGCTCCACGTTCCGGTCGTCCAGTGCCGCGTCGATCTCGTCCAGCAGACAGAAGGGCGTCGGCCGCACCTTCAGAATGGCAAAGTACAGCGCCGTAGCCACGAATGCTTTCTCGCCGCCGGAGAGCAGCGTGATGGTCTTGACCTGCTTTCCGGGGGGCTGGACGCGAATTTCAATGCCGCAGGTCAGGGGATTTTCCGGGTCTTCCAGAACCAGCTGTCCCTTGCCGCCGCCGAACATTTCTTCAAAAGTCTGCCCAAAATAGTGGTCGATTTTCCCGAACTCCGAAACAAAAATGGTGGTCATCTCTTTGGTGATGTCCCGGATGACGCTTTCCAGCTCCCGCTTGGAGGTCAGCACGTCGTCCCGCTGGGAAGCAAGGTACGTGTAGCGCTCGTTGACCCGGGCGTATTCCTCGATGGCGCCCAGATTGGGCGTACCCAGCGCGGCAATTTTCCGTTTCAGCTCTGCCGCACGACGGTTTCCGGCGGTGACGTTTTCGATCTGGCCCCGATGCTCCGGGGCGGTGCCGGGGGTCAGGCCGTAGGAATCCCACAGCTTGTCCACGATCTGCTTTTCCTCCATGGAGGAAGTGACCTTCTTCTGCTCCAGCAGGGCGCAGGCGCGCTCCATGTTGAGAATGTCCTTGTTCTTTTCCTGGGCGTCCCGCTCGGCGCGGGTCTTGGAGGCTTCCGCTTCCGCCCGGTCTTCCAGCGTCTTTTGCATCAGGGCGTTCATCCGGTCGGACTCCGCGTCGTTTTCCTCCTGCTTGATTTTCAGCTGGGCGATCTCTCCTTCCAGACGGTGGGTGTCCTCCCGGATGGCATCCGCCAGCGCTTCCTTCTTCTCCCGGTCGCCCTCCATGGCTGCCCGGAGGTTCTGGAGGTCCGCAATGTGGGTCAGCGCCGTACCCCGCTCGGCTTCCAGCGCCGCTTCCGCGGTTTTCAGCTCCGTCATCTGTCCGGTGATGGCAGCGTTCGCTTCCGCCGCTTCCGTCTGACTGCCTTCCAGCTGTGCCAGCGTCTGCCGGGTCTCGGCAAGCTGCTGGGTGTAAACCTGAATTTTTGCCTGCTGGGCGGCATAGCGCTCCCGGTCGGAGGTCTGCCGCGCGTTCAGCGCGTCCCGCTCCCGCTGGGCGGAGGTCTCCGCTTCCGTGATGGCGTTCAGCAAGATCTCAAACTGCTTCTCCTGTCCCTGCAGGCGCAGCACCTGATCTTCCACGCCGCGAAGCTGATCCTGCGCCGCCTTCATCTGGAATTCCACCTGATCGCACTGCCGCTGGGCTTCCTGCAGATCCGCCTGGGCAACCAGCAGCTCCTGTTCCAGCTTCTTTTCCTGTGCCGTCAGCTTTTCCAGCTCGTTGGCACGGGACAGAATGCCCGCTTCCTTATTCACGGAGCCGCCGGTCATGGAGCCGCCGGGGTTCATGACCTGACCGTCCAATGTGACGATCTTGAACCGCCCCCGGTACTTCTGAGACATGGCGATGGCCGCATCCATATCGGACACGATGACCGTCCTGCCCAGCAGATTTTCCACAATGCCCCGGTACTTTTCATCGCTCGCGGTCAATTCAGACGCAATGCCCACGAAGCCCCGACAGTTTTCCAGCCCGGTTTCCTGCAGGCTCCTGCCCTGAATGTTGGACATGGGCAGGAAGGTCGCCCGACCGCCGCCGGTGCGTTTCAGGTAGCCGATGGCCGCCTTGCCGTCCTGCTCCGTCCCAACCACGATCTGCTGCATGGCCGCGCCCAGCGCGATCTCAATGGCGACCGTGTAGCTGTCCTCGGTGCGGATCAAACGGGACACGGGACCGTGGATATTCCGCAGCGCGCCCCGCTGGGCTTCCTGCATCACCATGCGGACGGCCTTGTTGTAGCTTTCAAAATCCCGCTCCATTGCCCGGAACACTCTGGCCTTGGCCGTCACGGAATCCCGCCGGGAGGTCATGTCCCGGATTTTTTCCTGCAATTCGTCCCGGCGTTTGACCCGGGTATTTTGCCTAAGGGTGTAGCCCGCGATGGTGTTATTGGCCGCGGTCACTTCCTCCTGGGCTTTTTTCAGTTCCCTGCGGCAGTTATCCAGATTGGTCTGGGCTTCCTGCTGTCTGGCCGCGCCGGCGGACAGGTCGGCATTCAGCTGCTCCAACCGCTCCTTGGTCTGCGCCATGCTTTCTTCCAGACCCCGCACGTCTGCCTGACGTCCCGCGACATCCGCCGCCAGAGAGGATTCCTTCCCCCGCAGCTCCAGAAACTGCTTGGTCAGTCCCTGCGCGCTGGCCGTCATGGCGGTGAGCTTGTGCTGCAAATCGTCCAGCTCCCGGCGTTTTCCCGCGAGAGCCGCTTCAATTTCTTCAATTCTGGCCTTCGTCTGGTCGATCTGGGACACGATGCCGCCGGAGCGGTCTTCCTGCCCTTTCAGCTCTTCCTCAATGCGGGAAATGTTGGCGTTGTTGTTCTCCACATTGCCCCGAAGCACGGCCATCTGCCCGTCCAGCTGCTGGTGGGTAGCGGAGAGCATATTCACTTTCAGGCGGACGGTTTCCAGTTCGCCGTCCCGGGTGCGCAGGGCTTCGCCCAGCTGGTCTGCCTGACGGTACAGGGCGTCCAGATCGTCATGCGCCTGCTGCAAAACGAAGGACGCGGACGCATAGTCCTCCTCCGCCTTCTTGGCAGCGGCGGAAAGTCTGTCCAGCGTGTCCAGCCACACGGCCACCTCCACGCCTTTCAGCTCGTCCTTCAGTTCCAGATATTTCTTTGCCTTTTCCGACTGCTGCTTCAGCGGTTCCAGCTGCAATTCCAGCTCGGAGACCTTGTCGCCGATGCGCAGCAGATTGTCCTCGGTGGCGGCCAGCTTCCGTTCCGTCTCCTCCTTGCGGTGACGGTATTTGGAGATGCCTGCGGCTTCCTCGAAGATCTCCCGGCGGTCGCCGCTTTTCAGGGAGAGGATTTCGTCGATCCTGCCCTGACCGATATTGCTGTAGCCCTCCCGCCCAAGGCCGGTGTCCATGAACATCTCGTTGATGTCCCGCAGGCGGGCGGACTGCTTATTGATGTAATATTCGCTGTCCCCGGAGCGGTAGTAGCGCCGGGTGACCATCACCTCGTCGGCGTCGTAGGCCAGCGCCCGGTCGGAGTTGTCCAGCGTCAGGGTCGCCTCGGCGAAGCCTACGGCGGTGCGCTTCTGGGTGCCGCCGAAGATCACATCTTCCATTTTGGCGCCCCGGAGGGTTTTGGAGCTTTGTTCGCCCATGACCCACAGAATGGCGTCGGAAATATTCGATTTTCCGGAGCCGTTGGGGCCAACGATGGCGGTAATGTCGTCGCCGAACCGGATCAGCGTCTTGTCCGGGAAGGACTTAAAGCCTTGCAGTTCCAATGATTTCAGATACACAGCATAACCTCATGTAAAAGAGAGTAAAAGATAATAATTCAGTTTATTATATCTGACAAAGAGCGCAAATGCAAGAGTTTCTTTCGCTTCCCGGCGTTTATTGCCTCCCAATTCTGAAAAAATCGCACCCGGACAAAAAAACAGGAGTGGCACCATTCGCACTGCACCACTCCCGCCTTAAACTCAATATTTCCTATATAGGTTTATGCTACCCACGCAATCAGGTCTCCAGAAAGGGATGAAATATTACCTGATTACTTTTTTCTTGATCTTTTCCGCCATTCGCGTCATCAAGTTCTTCATTGTCAATGTTTCTCCGTCTACCGCTCTGGCAAGGCGATCATTCACTCGCTTGGGCAGGTACACCCGGCTGCGGCGGTAAGCCTGTTCAACAGGCTGGTCAAAAATATGACAGATAAATTCTCCCAATTCCTTTTCCAGCCGCTCAGGATACGTCGGGTCAACCAGCACAGGCTGATTCAGCATTTCCAGATACTTTTCATCGTCCTGGTCAAGCTCCTTTATTTTCTCAATTGCCGCGTCAAAAGACGGATAGTCTGCCACGTTGATAAAAGCGTCTTTATTAAAAATCTCTGCTACCGTCGGGCTTCCATAGTACACCGGGATCGTGTCCGAATAAAATGCATCCATAATCTTCTCGGTAACGAAGCCATAGTGATTGGTGCTTTCAAAACACAGCGTAAATTTACACTTTCTCTGCAACGCCGTTTTGCTGCCGTCCAGCCAGTTCACGACCTCACCATTGGGCATGTTGTTCAGGTAAGTCCCTGCCGATTCCACGCGCCTGTATTCATTCAGCTTCTTGAAGAAATCGCCGCGGATGTTGAATTCCGACTCATGGCTGGATATAAAGTTCGCAAAAAGTTGTTTATTTTGTACAAATTCTTTCGTGTACCCCCCCCATGCTTGTTCACTATGCTCAGCCATCGATCTCGCGGCCATACGCAGGGCGGAAGCTGGAAATTCCGGTCTCCAAATTGGATTGGGTACGGGCAAATGGAGTAGTCGATCAAATTAAAATCCGGGATGTAGTTTTCGCCGGAATACATGATCCGAACCTGGGGATATTTGCAATATTCGTAGTATTCCGCTCCCAGCGCATCACAAATAATATAATCCGGCTCATCCGAAATCTGCACGTCATACCCGTGGTTTTTAAGGATGTCATAAATCAGGTTCTGCTTTTTATCGAAATAATCATCGACACGCGCATAATTGATTTTTACCGTTTTCAAAGCACATTCCTCCATTCCTGTTATGCATAGTAATCTTCCGGTGACGGCTTTTTCGCCTGCGGCCGTTTCAGCAGCTTTTCCGTGCCGGTAACATACATGAGAAACACCGCTTTCAGAAGATACCTCGGCGGGAACGTATTTCCCCTTTGCAGGAAATAGCGTCTGGCGTAGTATTTCAGCAGCCGGATGCTTTCCTCCGTGTTGTCCGGGTAATCCGCCAGATAGGAAAGGGCGTCCACAAAGCTGATGTCGAACTCCCGCCGCAGCTCCGGGAAGCGTTCCAGTACCTTTTCCCGGCGCTTTGCCATGAAATCGATCCGGTCAACGGCGATCTGCGCCCTAGCCGCCGGGGACTGCATCACGCTGGACGCGCGCTGGCGGTAATTATACACAACGCGCGGGTCGCAGACAACTTTCGCGGCGTTCATGACACCCTGATAGGTGAAATATTCGTCGTCGATCTTGTGTCCCTCTTCAAAGAAAATTCCGTCGAAAAGCGCCCGTTTATACAGCTTGTTCCACAGAAGCCCGCAGGTCCAGTCCGTGGCAAAACGCGCCAGAAAGGCTTTTCCCTCCATCACGCACCGGCTTTCGTCGGCGAGCCACTGCTCCGTGCGGGTGCGGAACCGGTTCTGAAACGCACACCGGACAATATCCGCGCCGTTTTCTTTCAGGAGTGACATCATGTAGGCGTATGCCCCCGGCTCCAGAAAATCGTCGCTGTCCGCAAAGCTCAGGTATTCCCCTGTGGCCGCCCGCAGTCCTGCGTTTTTTGCCGCCGCCGCGCCGCCGTTTTTCTGGTGGATGACCCGAATGCGGTTGTCCCGCTGGGCATATGCGTCACAGACGGCACCGGAATCGTCAGTGGAGCCGTCGTCGATGAGGATGACCTCCAGCTTGTCGTAATCCTGAGACAGAATGCTGTCCAGACACTCCGGCAGGTAGGCCGACACGTTATACACCGGCACAATGACCGAAATCACGTCCTTCATTCCTTACGCTCCTCTCTCCTGCCCAGCTTGCCGTACAGCCACCAGAACGGCTTTATGGGATAGGCTTCCTCATACACCCAGAAAAGCTCCCGGCAGAGCGGGAACAGATCAAATTCCTTCCCCTGCCTCAGTCCGTCCCGGAGCTTTTTCCGCAGGGCATTCAGGAGCCGCCCCCTGCCCGGATTGTCCCATTGCTTTGCAAAGCCGATCTGTTCGTATGTACTGTAAATATACTGCCTGACCGCCTTTTTCAGCAGTCTCTGGTTGCCGTTTTCCCGTGCGAAAGCGATCTGGTTTTCCGTCGCTTCCAGAATGTGCAGCTTTCTCGGCGTCCACTTGGACAACATAATACCCACGGGATTCTGGTAGTAAGCGTACAAAGGCTCCCGCGTCACAGCCACCTTTCCCGCGCGGTACACAGCGAGATAGGTGGTGAACTCGTCCTCGTGCAGCTTTCCTACGGGATAGCGCAGCGTGTCAAACAGGCTCTTATGGTACAGCTTGTTCCATGCGATCGCCGGTACATCTTCCCCGGCCTCGTCGGGGCAGTAATAGTCGTCCGCCGACAAAACGCGGTATTCCGGCGCACCCATAGCCGGGAAATCCCCGCCCCCGGTGCGGAAATAGCCGCAGGCACTGAGCAGGCACCCCGTTTCCTGAACCATCGTGTACAGCCGCAGCAGGAAATCCGGATGCACCCAGTCGTCGCTGTCCACGAAGGCCAGCCACTGGCTGCCGCTGTTGGCCTGCGCCCAGTCGATGCCCGTATTCCGGGCGGCGGAAAGGCCGCCGTTTTTCTGATGAATGACATGGATTCGACCGTCTTTCCGGGCGTATTCCTCGCAGATATCGCCGCAGCTGTCCGGGCTGCCGTCGTCCACCAGCACAAGGTCAAAATCCGCAAACGTCTGGGCAAGGATGCTGTCCACGCACCGGTGCAGGAACGCCTCCACCTTGTAGATCGGGACAATTACGCTGATCACAGCCATAGGCTTCTCCCCTTCGTATCGTTCAGCGCTTCAGAAAAAGCGCTTTCAGCTTGTGATAGGTCTTCTCTCCCAGCAGTTTTGTAAAGAACGCATACCGGGCGGCGGACACCTTTTCGTAGTGCAGCCGTGCCCGCTCCGCTTCCAGCTCCCTGCGCTCCTCCTCCGTCTTCCAGCTGCTGGCAAACCAGTGAATGGCAACGGTTTTCCTCGTTCTGTGGAGCTGCTCCGTGTCAAAGTCCACCGGGCAGAACACGTCCTTGGGGTAGACCGCAAAGCCGTCCACGACCTGAAATTTTCCGTTCGGCACCAGCCCATGTTCCCGGCACAGGGACGTCAGGACGGAGACATTGGTAGTCACGTCGTGGGTGCCGTCGGGTTTTACAAAGCTCGCGCTGTCATAATGCTGCAAAAACTCCTGAAACAGCGGAAAGCACGGACAGCAGGCAAGCAGCCCCGTCTGCACGCTGGCGTCCGTTTCAAATCCGGCGAAGGCGTCGTGGGCGAGGAAGGGCGTCAGGGGCTTCACCAGCTCCACGTCCGTGTCCATGTAAATGCCGCCCATTTCCGTCATAGCCTTCAAGCGAACATAGTCCGTGACAAACGCCCAGCGCTTAGCCGCGTAAGCCTGACACACGTACTCCGGCGCGGCGGAAACGTCAAAATTCTCCTCGTTCCACTCGATGATCTGGTAGTCCGGGCAGAATTTCTTCCAGCTTTTGATGCACTTTTCCGCCAGCTTCGGCTTGGGATTTCCGCCAAACCAGCAGTAATGAATGATTTTTGGAACGCTCATTCATGTTCTCCTTTCCGCAGATGCTTCCCGATTTTTCGCGTCAGGCCGGACACGCCGTCTTCCCGCAGTGTCCGCGCCGCCCCTTCCAGCGGCCAGTAAAGCCGCACAAGTTTGGGGTGCATGGCGCTGAACATGGTCTCAAACTGCGCTTTCGTGAACGGGATCTCCCGTCTGAGCCGCCGGGCGGCCTTTTCAATGTCCCGGGCGGCCTTGGGGTCGTTCAGCTCGTACCTGACCCGGTGGTAATCCCCCGCCGCTTCTTCGGCATACAGAGTACCGAAGCGCTCCCGGAGGGTCGTGTACCCCACCGAGGAATAAAAGCGGATGATCCCTTCCAGCGCCCACAGATAGTCCAGCTTCTTCATGGAGAATCGGCTCTGGGTGGTGCTGCCGGGATTGGTGCGGTAAAAATACAGGCTGTAGGGGATGCTCGCAATGGTTTTCGCCCCGTAAATCCAGTGACACACAGCCTCGTTGTCCTCGTATACCCGCCCGGGGCAGAACAGATAGGACTGAACCAGTTCCCGGCGAACCAGCTTGGCACATGCCACCCATCCGGGGTATTTTCCCGCATCAAACAGCGCCGTCAAGGGTTCTTCCTCCATGGAAAGCCGCTCCCAGCTGACCTCCACCGGCGCGGAAAAGTCTCCCGGAATCTCCGGCGCTTCCAGCATCCGGCACATGCTCATAGCCGCGCCGCTCCCGGCGGCGGCCTGCCGCAGACACTCCAGCATCTGCGGATGCACGGCGTCGTCGCTGTCCACAAAGCAGACCCAGTCCCCCTTTGCAGCGGCAAGGGCGTGATTTCTCGCGGCGGCCTGTCCCTGATTTTTCTGATGGATGACCCGCACCCGGCTGTCCCGCGCCGCGTAATCGTCGCAGATGGTGCCGCAGTTGTCCGGGCTGCCGTCGTCCACCAGAATCAGCTCAAAATCAGAAAACGTCTGGGAAAGGATGCTGTCGATGCAGGCATGGAGATACGCTTCCGCCCTGTAAACCGGCACGATCACGCTGATTTCAGGCATCTTTCTTCCTCTCCAATCGTGCACGCACCTCCAGCCACAGCCGGTAGGCTCTGGTTCTCAGAGGGAAAAAGCGGTGCAAGAAATCAAAGTCCGGCCAAAAATCAATACAGTCGTGCTTCCAGGCAAGGGGGATCAGCGTGCGGATTTTCTTTTCGATCTGGCCGATCTCCGCCGTCAGCTCCGCCGCGTTGTCCGCCTGCTCGGCGGTGTACAGATTCGCCAAGGCGTTATCCAGATATCCCCGTATCCGAAATTTGACCAGTTCCTCGTCTCCCATGGCGGTAAAAAACGCCAGCTGCTGGTCATACGCCTCCCACGCATGGAACCGCTTCGGCGACCACGCACTGCGGATGATTCCCTTGGGATTGATAAAATAGGCGTACAGCGGCGCGGGAACCACCGCAATTTCCTTCTGGGCAAACAGGAGACGGTAAGTCACGAATTCGTCCTCGTGGATTTTCCCCACGGGATAGCGGATGTCCCGGAAGCAGCTCCTGCTGTAGAGCTTCCCCCATGCAACGGTGGCGTTGACAAAATGCTCCATGTAAAACTGCTTCGGCGTCCAGCGGTGGGGGCGCATATCCTCCGGCAAAACCACCGGGTCTGCCCCCTCCGTCTCCTGATAACCGCAGGCGCTGATTTTCAGGTCAAACGCCGTGGCGGCGTCCAGCAGCCGGGCAAGCAGCTCCGGGTGTACCCAGTCGTCGCTGTCGGCGAAAATCAGCCACCGGCTGTCGCTGTTGGCTTCCACCCAATCAATGCCTGCGTTCCGGGCATCGGACAGGCCGCCGTTTTCCTTGTGGATGACATGGACGCGGCTGTCCTGCCGGGCGTATTCGTCGCAGATTTCCCCGCAGCGGTCGGGACTGCCGTCGTCCACCAGAATCAGCTCAAAATCCTGATAAGTTTGCCTTAGAATGCTGTCCACGCACCGGTTCAGGTAAGGCTCGACCTTGTACACCGGCACGATCACGCTAATTGTGGGCATCTTTTCTCACGACCTCCGCTAATTTATCAAACCATGGGCGCAGGGGCGCATTGTCATACCGGCAGTTTTCCATTGCCAGCAGCTCCGGCAAATACCGTTCCACTTCCTCAGGGGTTTTTGCGTAGCGGACATAGGGCAGGTAGGAAATCCATTCATAGGTTCCCCGAACCTTATGGTTGCTGCTGCTCATGGCAATGCAGGGCGTACCGGCGAGAGCACAGAACACCATGCCGTGAAGCCGGTCTGTAATGACCAGCCGCGCCGAGGCAAGCTCCTCCATTTTCTCCCGAACTTGCATTTCCCGGCTCTGCTTCGTGACCTTCTGGCCGGAATACATATCCGTATAGCCGAAGGCAATGCCCTTCGATCGCAGCATTTCTTCCAGATTCTCCCGTTCCTCCACAGGAAGGGAACGCTCCTTGTCACTGCGCAGGCACAGGAGGACGCCTTCCCGCCGTTGAGGTTTCGCGCCAAAGGTGTCCATGGACGCCGAAAGCACGATGTCCGGGGTCAGAAGCACCCGCGTGTTGGGGTACAGCGACGTCATGATGTCGTAGGACTGCTTTTCCCGCGCCACCATGGTCAGCTTTTTCCGCCCGTCGTAGACTTCCGTGGAGGCTTTTCCCTCCGCGTCTCCGTCTTCGCCGGGAAGATAGCAGATTGTCTGGGGGAAGATGACATTCCGGTTTTTTGCAAAGGCGGAGACCTGACGGCGGTGGAGATTTTCCTCGTTCCGCCACTGATTTCCCAGATGCCCGCCGCCGAGCTGGGCAATGAAGCCGTTCTTCGGCACCCATTTCCGAATTCGCTCCCAGTCCCGGTCATAGTCCTCGTCGGTCAGCTCCACGATCCGCTCTTCCTCCCAGCCGCAGGACTTGATGAACGCCTTCTGCGCCAGAACGATCGCGCTGTCCCCCAGATTGTCATGGGATGGCGTTCCGATCAGATAGACCTTTTGCCCCAGAGGGAATACGATCTCCCGCCACTTTTTCAGGCGGCGCTTCCGTTCCAGATGGTGCTCCCACCGTCTGTGATACCACCAGTAGACCGGGCGCAGGAATCGTTTCAGGGAATCCGCAATGCGCATTGTTGTCATCTCTCCCGTCTGTCCAGACGCAGAATTTTGAAAACCGTCCGCTTTCCCCGGCGCAGGAAGCTGTGGAGCCATGAATCAGGATACCACTTTTTCAGCTCCTTCACCGTGAGCCGGGAACGGTAGTAGCGGAGCTTGCCGACAAAAACGCTGTTGCTGTCCGCCAGCTTCCCGCTGAGAAACGCTTCCATCTCCGGCGTGTACCACTTAGCCTCCGGCCGGTTTCTCAGCTGGGCATATGTAGGCGTTTTCAGGCTGGGGATCACCCCCAGACTCATAAAGTGGCTGGAATTGATGCAGTAGGGACTGCCGCAATGCTTTCCCACCGCTTCAAAGGGAATGGGCGCATCCACATCCTCGAAAATGTTCACACCGTCGTAATCGGCATAGCATTTGGTCAGCACGCCGGTCTGTAAATTCAGCGTTCCCGACCAGTCCCCGGCGAAGCAGAATTCCTTCCGCTTCACGCAGAAATTTTTCGTGGTGAAATCAAACAGCGGCGAGTGGAATTTTTCGCCGTTGGCGAGGTATTCTTCCCGCGTTCCCTTGGTAAAGATGCCAAAGGGCTTGCGCTGCTCGTCTCTCGTCAGCGCTACCTGAGGGTACGCCCCCACCTTTTCCATGGACAGCCGCTGAATTTCCTCGATGTAAGGAACATACTCGTCGCACAGGTTCAGCTGTAACAGAATGGACGCCCCGGCGTCGCGCATTTTCCGGATGTTGTCGAAAAACGTCTCCACCCAGCCTTTGCGCAACAGCTCCGTATAGTGCATGGAGAAGGAAAGGTGCAGATGGCCGATGTTCTCCCCGCAGGCTTCAATCAGTTCGTCAAAGCGGCGGCTCAGCGTCCCGTTGGTGGTGATGTTGACAAAATGCCCCTCTTTCAGCAGCTCCCCCACGATGGGGACAACCTCTTTCTGCGCCAGCGTCTCTCCCGCGCCGCAGATGCTGATGAAGCACGTTCCCCCCACCCGTTCCGGGCGCAGCGCCCGGGCGATGTGCTCCGGGGAATAGGGCATGTCCGCCATCGCCATCTTCCGTCTGTCTTCCTGAATGATGTAGCAGTAGGGACATTCCAGATTGCACACCGACACCGGCACCAAACACTCAAAGAACCGCTTGATCTTAGCCATTCTTCCCCTCCAGAACCCGGACGTCGTCAAAGTGGATGCTGCCCCAGCCGTTGGTATTCCACTTCATATTGTACAGCGGCTCGTCCTCCTCCACGGTAAAGGCGAAGGCGCGCACCACGATATCGTGGCGGGTCTGGGTTGTGCCGTCGTAGGAAATGGTGATGAGGTCGGCGACATACTCCCCGGGGGCTAGATTTTTCCCGTCAAATTCCAGCTGCACCGTGCTTTCTCCCGCCCGGAGGGTAAAGGTCTGGGAATAAGCCGTGCCGACGGCTGCGCCCCCGGCGCTGCATATCACAAAGCGGAGCATCACGTCGGGGATTTCGCGCCTGCTGTCATAATCCAGCGAAAAGCGCAGCTTCTTCTCCCGCGCCATACTGCCGCAGTCCAGATGCACCGCGTTGAGATGGCACGCTTCCGTAATGCCCTCCAGGCGCTTGATTTTGGACACGTCGTAATCGCTTTGCAACGCCAGCATATTGCCCTTGGCGTACACCCCGATGGCGTCCTCCACGTCTCCGTCAAAGATAATTTTTCCCTTGTCCAGCACGATGCACCGGTCGCACAGCTGCCGGATGGTGCCCATATTGTGGCTGACGTAAAGGACAGTCCGTCCCTCGACCTGAGCGACCTCCCGCATTTTTTTCAGACACTTCTGCTGGAAGTTCACGTCGCCCACCGCCAGGACCTCGTCCATGATCATGATCTCGCTGTCCAGATGCGCAGCGACGGAGAAGGCCAGCTTGACGAACATACCGGAGGAATACCGCTTCACTGGGGTGTCGATAAAGTCCCGCACCTCGGAAAATTCGATGATGTCCTCCATTTTGGCGTCGATCTCCGCTTTGGTCATGCCGAGGATCGCACCGTTCATGTAGATATTTTCCCGACCGGTCATTTCTCCGTTGAACCCGGTTCCCACCTCCAGCATGGAGGCAATACGGCCGTAGATGTCAATCTCACCCTCGGTGGGCGCGGTGACGCGGCACAGCAGCTTCAGTAGCGTGCTTTTTCCCGCGCCGTTGCAGCCGATGATGCCCAGCGCCTCGCCCTTGTGTACCGTCAGGTCAACGCCGTTCAGCGCCATAAACGTCTGTCCTACCAGGCGCTGATCCATATTCACAGGCAGGTTTGGGTCTTCCTTTCCCCGCACACGCGCCCACCAGCTCTGCAGGTCGGCGGTCAGCGTGCCGCCGCCGATCTGCCCCAGCTTGTAGCGCTTTTTCACGCCGGTCAGGCGGATGGCAATATCCCGTTCGTTCATAATCCGCCCTCCTTACACCGTATCCATAAAGGTGCGTTCCACCTTGTTGAAGACCACAATGCCCAGCAACGCGATCACCAGCGTCACACCCCATGACAGGAAATAGTAGCCCCAGTTTACCGTTCCCTGCCCCAGAATCGCATAGCGCATCAGCTCCACGGACTCGGTCACGGGATTGATTTGCAGCAGCGTGCGCATCCAGCCCTCGCCCAGCATGGACAGGGGATAGACCACCGGCGTGGCGTACATCCACAGTGACACGCCGAAATCCACCAACACCGTGAGATCCCGGTATTTCGTGGTCATGCTGGAAATGATGATGCCGAAGCCCATGCCCAGAATGCCCAGATGCACCAGCTCCACGGGAATCATCAGCCACCACAGCCAGTGGGGATGGAGCGTCCCCTGAAAGAGATAGTACACCATGAACAGCAGCACCAGCGCCATCTGAATCCCGAAGCGGATGACCGTAGAAATGACGTTGGAGATGGGCGTGGTCAGGCGGGGAAAATACACCTTGCCGAACACGTAGGCGTTGGCGGTAAAGGTATTGGCGTTGTGTACCAGACAGGTGGCGAAATAGCTCCAGACGGCGTTGCTGCACAGATAGAACAGGAACGTGGGGATTCCATCGGTGCCGATGCCGGCAATGCCGCCAAAGACAAACGCCTGCACGATGCTGGTAAACAGGGGCGTCAGGAATATCCACGCGGGACCAAGGATGGTCTGCTTGTAGCTCACCACAAAATTCCGTTTGGTGAACAGGTAGATTAAGTCCCGGTACTGCCAGACCTCTTTCAGGTTCAGATCCATCCAGCGGTGCTTTGCCGAGATATGGGTGTGATGCATGGAATTCTCTGCCATAGGATTACCTCTTTTTTCGGATAAATTGCAGCAGGTTATGGAATGTCTTCATAGGCGCAACCAGCCAGCGGGGCATATCGATATATTCCGCAATCTGGGCGTCGGTACAGCGATCCATAGCGTCGCAGGTGAAGCCGTACCACATGCCCAGCTTGGTTTTCAGGGGATAGTGGAAGAACACCGCCTTTTCCCGGAAGAACAGCGCCGTTCCCTGGGGGTTGTCCAGAAAAACCTTGTACCCCGCCTTGGTCAGGCCGTCGTCCTTGTACTCCCAGATCCAGATAATGTCGTCGTAGTAGCGAATGCGGTAGCCGTCGTAGGCCATCCGGTTCCAGGTCACCGCTTCGGTCATGAATTTTTCTCCGGGAAATTCCGGATACAGGTAGTTTCTGTGGATTTCCGTATAGAAAATCAGTGCCCGTTCGCCGTCAATTCTGCCATACATATCAAAGGCGTTGCCGTCCAGATACGCTTCCTCAAATCGGGTGTTGGGCGTTTCGGTAGGGCTTTGTCCTCCGTTTGCCACGATGCCGCAGAATTTCTGATCTTTCGGAAGCGCCGACTCCCAGAGTGCCACCTTTTCCAGTGCGTCATCCGTCAGGTAGTCGTCGGAATCCACTGTGAAAAACAGTTCTCCCTGCGCCAGCTTCAGACCGTAGTTGATGGCGCGGCACTTGCCGCCGTTCTCCTTATAGCAGTAGCGGATAGGAAAGGGATTATCTTCCTTCTGCCACCGTTCAAACAGCGCCTTTGTCCCGTCGGAGGAGCCGTCGTCCACCACCAGCCATTCAAAGTCCGTGAAGCTCTGACGCTGTAGGGAGCGGTAGAGATTTTCCAGTATGTACGCCCGGTTGTAGGTTGGGGTGAAAACCGTTATTTTATAAGAAAACGCCATTTCATTCGCTTCCTTTCCCGTTTCTGCGCTCCAAGCAATTCATCAGGCGACAGCTGCCTTCAAAGGACAGCTGTCCCAGAACCAGCCACACATTCCCGGCAGGCGACAGCTTTCTGCTGGGCAAAAGCGGCGTCAGCCCGGAAACCGTCTTCCGCAGGCTTTCCTTTGCCTGACGCAGCTCCTCTCCGGACAGGTACTGAATACTCATTTGCATTACATACTGGCAATATAGGAACAGATTTGCCCTGCCCTCATATTCCAGCGACGGCATATGCGTTTTCAGATACGCCAGCCGCTGCTCCTGTGCCTGAACGCCCTCCAGTCTGCGCAGCGAAAAGCCGCCGTGCATAACGCTGTCCGGCTGCTGACGGTAGGCATAGAGCTTTCTGGTGGAGCGAACCAGCCGCTTCGCGTTTCCCAGCACCCGATAGGTGAAAAATTCATCATCGATTTTCGTCCCGACCGGGAACCGGATATCCCCGACGGTTTCCCGGCGGTACAGCTTGTTCCAGATCAGCTGGCGAAACGCCGTATCCCGAATGTGGCAGCGCATGGCTTCCAGGGGTGTATAGAAGGAAATCTCTCCGGCATCCGTGCCGAAAACAGCGTCGTTACGCTCCGTCTCCACGAAATCACATTCGGCGATATCCGCCCCTTCTTCCAGAAGCGTGTGCAGATATTGGTAACAGCCAGGGGCGATATAGTCGTCGCTGTCCACGAACGCAATTCGTTCTCCCCGCGCCGCATCCAACCCGGCATTTCTGGCTGCGCCGCCTCCGGCGTTTTCCTGATGAATCACCCGAATCCGGCTGTCTTTTTCTGCCCAGGCGTCACACATGGCGCCGCTGGCGTCCGGGGAGCCGTCGTCGATCAGGATAATTTCCAGGTTGGAATAGGTCTGATTCACGATGGATTGGACACAGCAGTCCAGATAGTTTTCCACTTTATAGACAGGGACAATCACGCTGATCAATGGCAGCTGCGTCATAGTGTATCCTCTCAGTGTTCCTCTTCCCGCCGGAAGAGCTTCTCGTACAGTCTGTACGTCAGGGCGAACAGCCCCGGCGTCCTGCAAACCATTTTCGCCAGCAGCCGGTTTCGCTTTGACAGCAAATGGAAATACCCTTCCTGCTCCTTCATCTCGGCGCGAACCCGCCGGCGCCATTCGTCGTACTGTTTTTCCGGATGCACGGAGAGCTGGGCGTAAGCAAACAGGAGATTCCGCATCAGCGCCCGGCGGGCGTCTTCTCGAATCTCGTCGCAGCTGTCCTCCACGATCAGCTCCCGAACCCGGATGGGGTCGAACAGGCTGTGCTCGTTCAGCTGCCGGAAGGAGGCGGAATTTTCCCGCAAAATGTAGCGGTAAGGGCAAAAATCCTCATATACCGACCGTTTTGCCCGGGAGAACAGGAAGTAATTCATGAGATAATCTTCGTTGTTCTTGATGCCGGGGTTCATCCGTTCCGCCAGTCCGGCGAACAGCTCCCGGCGGTACAGCTTGGTACACAGGCTGGACTCGACCTGCCCGCCGTCCAGCAAATCCCGCAGACCGGTCAGATTGTCCTGCTGCCGCAGCCCGCCGGTATTATGGACATAGGCCACCCTGCCGTCGGGAAACTCCACCCGGTGTCCGCAGTGGGAAATGTCCGCGTCATAAGTGTGAGCATTTTCCAGAAGATGGCGGTACATATCCGGGTCTATGGCATCGTCGCCGTCGGCGAAGCCGACCCATTCTCCCGTGGCCGCCGCCACGCCCGCAAGGCGGGCAGAGGTCACACCGCCGTTTTCCTTGAAAATCGGTCTGATACGCCCGTCCCGGGCGGCATAGTCCTCCATCACCTGCCGGGTGTTGTCGGCGGAACCGTCGTCCACCACAATGATTTCCAGCTTTGAATAGGTCTGCGCAAGGACGCTGTCCAGACACCGCGGAAGCCATGGAGCGACATTATACGCCGGTATGATGACCGAGATGGTTTCGCCCTCCATTTTGCTTCCTCCTTATTTTTTCGCCGCTAAGCGCTCATATTCTTCACAATACCGTTTTGCCATGGTCTCCGCAGAAAACCGGGCGCTGTCCGCCAGCGCGTTCTGCCCAAGCGTTCTGCGCAAGTCCTCGCTGTCGATCAGCTTTTCGCAGGCCGCACACACCTCGTCAGGGTCGCAGCCGACCAGCAGTCCGCTCTCCCCATCCCGAAGCATATCCGGCACGCCGCCGACTCTGGACGCCACAATGGGCAGTCCCGTTCCCATGGCCTCGATGATGGTCATGGGCATTCCCTCATATTTGGACGGCAGCAGGAACATATCCGCGTCGTGGAGATAGGGATGGACGTCCGCCTGATTTCCCAGAAAATGGACGGCATGGCCGATGCCCAGTTCCCGTGCGAAATTTTCCATTTCCGTCCGCAAATGCCCGTCCCCCAAAAGGTTCAGGCAGCAGTTGGGGTGGGTTTTCAGGAGCTTTGCAAAGGCTTGCAGCAGCCCTGCGTGGTTTTTCTGCTCGTCAAACCGGCCAATGTGCAGCAGGGAAACGGTGTCCCCAAGCCCATACGACCTCTTGGGAATGCACCGATGGAGATTCACGCCGTTGAAAATCACGGGAACGCGGTCAAGGCCATAGAATTCCGTCACCGTCCGCTGAACCTCCGGGCTGAGCGCCACCGGCACGGACCAGCCCCGGTGATAGTAAAACCGGTTGAGAATGGCCTGGGCAGTCCCCTCCGCCTCCACCTTCGCCACATTGTGCACCGTGTGGACGCAGGGAATGCCCCCCGCCAATCTTGCCGCCAGCACTGCATACAGAATTACGTTCAGGTGGGTGTGAACCACGTCCGGCCGTTCCTCCCGGAAAATTTTCGTGAGCTTCGGCACCACAGACACATCCAGTCCCGGCTTTTTGCCCAAGTACCGGATACGGACGCCCGCCGCCTCCATGCGGTGGGAAATCTCCGTCCGCTCATCAAACAGGCTCACCACGACCACGTCGTGGCCCAAATCCCGCAGGGCGTAAGTCAGATTTTCGCACATGGTTTCCGCCCCGCCGAAGCAGAAATAGGGGATGACCTGCAATATTTTCATAGCGTTCCTCCCCACTGGCGGTAACAGGCGAGAATGGTGTCGTTGTATTTCTCTTCGTCGTTGATCTGGGCGAATTTCTTCGCCGCGTTTTCGGACAGAAGCCGTCTATGGTCAGGATTTTCCACGATTTTCAGAATATCCTCCGCCAGCACGACGTCTTCGTCGCTTAAGTATCCGTCCACGCCGTTTTCGATCAGGTCTTTCATCCCGTCGGACGGGGTGCTGACCACCGGCGTTCCCAGCGCCATGGCTTCCAGCGCGCACATGGGCGTTCCCTCCCAGCGGGAGGTCAGGATCATCGCCTTGCTGTCCGCCACCATTTTGATGGGGTTGCTCTGGAAGCCCAGAAAATGCACGTTGTCCTGCAAATCCAGTTCCCTGCACAGCGCTTTGGTCTCCTCTTCCAGTTCTCCCGCGCCGACCACCGCCACTTTGGTGTCCGGCTTGCGTGCCTTCAGAGCGGCGCTCAGACGCATCAGGCGCTGGGGATCCTTCTGATAAGTCAGACGGCCGAGGTAGATCATGTCAAAATCGTAGGAATTTTCATCACTGTCCCGCATGGCAAAAATCCGCTTGGCGTCGATAATATTGTACAGCACGCTGCTCTTTTTGGCGAACAGCCTGTGGAACACATACCCCTCGTAGGAGCTGTTGGAGACCCAGAAAATATGCTTCGCCCGGAAGCCCGCCAGCAGATAGGCGATGGACTTCGCGGACAGTCCTCTGGCGTCGTAGGCGTTGTTGTGGATGTGGGAAATCAGGGGGATTTTGCCGCAGCACAGCGCCGCGACGAAGCTGGTGCGCATATCGTGGGCATGGATGACGTCCGGCCGGTACTCCCGAATCACCCGGCTGAGGGTCGCGGGGGTCAGCTCCTCCACGCCATAGTGCCGGATGCCCATGCCGTCCAGAATTTCCCAGACTTCCTCGCACTCCAGACTGCAATAGGCCATGTCCACCCTGCCCTCAAAGGCTTTGATGATCTGGGCGGCAACCTTTTCCGCGCCGGTGTAAATTTTGGAATACAGAACGTGCAGTACCTTCATGTCTCCGCCCTCTTCTCTCTTATTTTTCCGCTGCTTCCCGCATATTCAGGCTTTCCATGCCGTATTTTTCTTTCAGTTCGGCGTAATAGCGAAAGATTTCTTCCAGCTGCGCCATGTGTTCCGCCGTGCGGACGCCGATGTTGTGGGGGTGCCACCACAGATGGAAGGTCAGGCTGTTTTTCGCCGCGTGGAGCATCTGACGTTTGATTCTGTGGACCTTTAAGCCCTCCATGAATTTCAGCGGCCCCAAAATCGGCCGGAACATCTGGGTTCCCCGCAGGTTCCAGATGCCGTCTTCCTGCTTTGGCGTGTAGCTGCCGTACCCGGTAATGGGGAAATAGGTGTCCGTCAGCCGCAGTACCCGCAGGGGAAAATGGACGTGGACCTTATTTTCCACCCAGTTGTCTTCCATTCCCCGGTAGGCGGTGAAGCCCAAGTCCCGCAGCACCCGGATGTATGCCGGGTCGCACTGGTTCCGGGGCAGCACCGCAGAGGTCAGGGTATAGCCGTATTTCGCGGCAATGGCCTTCGCAGCGGTCATATCCGCCGCGAACTGCTCCGCCGTCTGCCCCTCTTCCTTGCAGTAGTAATGGGAAAAAGTGTGGCTGCCGATCTCCTGCCCCGGCGTTCCCGCGACCAGCTCAATCAGTGACGGGGCAAAAAAGCAGGGCGCGTCCGCTTCCGTCTCTCCGATTTGGGAGAATTCGGCATAGGAATTCAGCGCCGGGTCGTCGTAAGCAGGCCGCAGACCTTCCTCCGGGAAAAACGAGGCCGCTTCCTGTGCGCTTCTGGCGAACAGATATCCCACCGTCGCCCACGTGGCATGGATGCCGTATTTCTGAAACAGCGCCAGCAGCCCGGGAATCGCCTTTCTGCCGCCCAGAACGTGATCCTGATACTTCTCCAGCGGGCACACGTCCAGCATTCCCCAAAACAGCTCAAAATCCAGCGATATGATCAGCGTTCCGGCCATGCCGCCGCCCCCCTTCGTTCATACACTTAAGTAAATTTCCTTCATCTTTTGCTGCACCTCTTTCGCGTCGAACCGGGAAACCGTCTGCGACGCAGCGCGTCCCAGCTGTTCCCGCAGCGCCGGGTCATGGTACAGCTTCAGGATGGCCGCCGCCACGCCCTCGGGCGTGTTCTCCGCAAACAGGCCGTCAACGCCGTCATCGATCAAGTCCGTATTGCCCCGGATCTTCGAGCAGACCGCAGGCAGGCCGCAGCTCATGGCCTCCATCAGCGCCACCGGCATTCCTTCCCGGAAGGACATAAACGCGAATATGTCGCTGCACCGGCACAGTTCTGGCACATCATGGCGATAGCCAAGGAAGTGAACATGCTCCCAGATGCCCAGCTGCCGCGCTTCGGCTTCCAGCGCGTCCCTCTGCTCTCCCCGGCCGCAGATGAGATAGTGCATGCTTTCATAGCCCGGCTCGTTTTTCAGCAGCGCCAGCGCCTTGAGCACCGTAGAATGGTTCTTGTTTTTCGTCATTTCCGCCACGGTGAGGATCAGGAAATCCTGCTCGGTCAGTCCCAGCTCCCGGCGCTTTTCCGCCCGGTCTACGGTGCCGACGTGGAATTTCGCCGTATCCACCCCCACGCCGGGGACGTATTCAATGCGCTTCGCGTGGATTTTTCTCTTTGCCAACGCGTAGTCCTCTTTGTTGATGGTCACGAGAACATCCGTCAGCGGTGCAAGCAGCCATTCCGCCGGGTAGAACATCAGCCAGTTTTTCACGGGCGCACCCTTGAAAAAGTGGAAGCCGTGGGCGGTGTAAATCACCTTGGTTCCCCGCTTCCGGGCGTCCCGCGCCGCCAGACGGGCGATCATGGCGCCCACAGGGGTATGGCAGTGAATGATGTCGAAATGCTCCCGGTCGATAATGGCTTTCAGCTCCCGGTAGGCTTTGATGTTGGCCGCCTTCCACGGGAGACGTTCAAAGGGAATGTCATAGTAAGTATCGCAGAATGGAATCTTGCAGTCGGTGGGGTCTTCATAGTCGTTCCGCGCCGCCACTGCTGTCTCCCAGCCCATGTCCTGAAACATTTTCAGATAGGGGATATGGAATTCCATTATGTGGGTTTTTACCACCGTTGCCACGAACAGCACTTTTTTCATTCCATTCCCTCTTTTCGGATACAATGTCGAATGTATTATACACCATTCCACGTCCTATTTCAACCACAAGCGCGAAAAAAGGCCGGGCAGTCAGCCCGGCCTTTCCATATTTCATTCTCAGATCAATACTTTCCGCTTTCTGATCCGCAAGAGCTCCCATAGGCCAACGGCCGCGCCCAGCCCCCAGCGCGCCAGCCACAGTCCATCCGCCGCCACGGACGCCACGGCCACAGCGGCGAACACCGCCGCGTACCCGACCCACATTTTCAGCGGGAAGGGGTATTCTTTCCCGCCCAGAGCGAAACGGACGTACAGATAGTGCAGCGTCAGCTGCAGGCTGTGGGAAATCAGCGTCGCCACCGCCGCGCCGGCCATGCCGATGCGCAGGATCAGCAGGTAATTCAACCCCACATTTATCAGCGACGACACGATGGTGATGATCGAGACGACCTTGGTCTTTTTGTGGTAATACTCGAAATTCACCGGGAAGGTACACAGGAAATTGGTGTAGTAGCTGGACACAAAAATGGGAATGAGCATGGTGCTTCCCCAGAAATCCTTGGAAACATAGACATAGCGGTACACTTCGCTGGCCAGCAGCACGAAGCCCACGGAAAGCACCGTGAACAGCTCCAGAAAATTCCCCGCTTTTTTCCGCAGATTCTCCCGGTTGCCCTGCTTCATGTCCTCGAAGAAAAAGGGGCACCATGAATTGTTCAGGGCGGTGAACAGAGTGAACATGATGCCGCCGAAATTCAGCGCCGCGCCGTAGCAGCCCACCGTGGCCTCGTCCATCATCTGCTGGAGCATCACCTTGTCGCTCTGCCCCAGAATCAGGTCTGAAAGGTTGTAAAATACCGTTGGAATGGCAAGAACAATGCAGAATTTCCAATATTCCTTGTTGTAAAAGGTCTTCCCCTTCGCCAGAATCCAGATGCAAACCGGAATGCCCAGCACGCCGTAGGTCACGGCGATAGCGGAAATGCGGCCTAAGTAGTTGATCTGCTTGGGCAGCAGCAGAATCAGCACAATGGAAAGGATCAGGGTGGTCAGCGTCACCACAAGGGACATGACCATGTTCCGCCCTGCCTTGAATTCGTAGACGAATTTGGTGTTCAGGAAGTTGACGCAGAAGGTGCCGAAGCCCTGAATGAGCATCAGCACGATCAAAAACCAGCTCAGCTTCAGCGCCCCGGAAATGGGGCCGATAAAGCACAGCACCAGTGCGCTGAAAATCAGATACACCAGCGTGGACAGGCTCATGGCCGAGGACTGGTAGCGCAGCTGGTCTCCCTCCGGGTACTCCACCCGGGCGTTGACCAGCGTCCCCTGCGTTTGCAGCGTAAACACAATGGCGATCACAGCCACCCATGTGTTGTAAATTTGGGTAACGCCGTAACCGCTGGTTCCCAGTAGACGGGTAAACAGGGGCGCTGTGAATATGGAAATGCCTCTGAGCAAAACGGTGCTCAGAATGTTAAAAAAAGCAACCCGGTTTCGTCGATTCATAGTTCACTCCGCGCTTTTTGTATCCGTTTTCCCAGGGCGCACCCCGTGGTAAAGCCCCCGCATGGGGCGGTACAGCCCGGCGGCCAGCAGCAGATCCGTCGCCCGCTCCTGCCTGCCAAACAGCGGACTGGTCAGCAAAAAGGGAACGTGCCTGCAAAGCGCCTTCCGGGACAGGCGGTATTCCTCTGCGAATTTCTGTCGGGTATCCTTGTCCGCCAAATCCAGCGTCAGCAGATTGTAGGCGAGGGAACGCACCCGCAGATACCGCGCCGCATCCGCGATTCCCGGATAATTGTCCCGGATAAACGGGTAGATTTCCGCCGTATGTCTGGAAAAGTGGAAGGTTTTCTCCGAAACCGAGGATGAGGTGATGCTCCCCGGCCGGTGGTAATAATTGTAAACGGGGCAGGGCAGCATAGCCGCCTGTCCGGCATCCAGCGCAATGCGGTAGGTGGTAGGAACGTCCTCACAAATCACCCCAAGGGGATAGCGGGCAGACGCAAAAAGGCTTCTATGGTACAGCTTGTCCCATGCGGCGGAGTCGATGTTCTCCCAATGGAAAATCCGGCGCACCAGTTCTTCCCCGGAAATGATCTCCTCTTTTGGCGGGCACAGCCCCAGCGTCTTCTCCCCGGTCTCGCTGCTGACGTCCCAGCGCCCCGCGCAGACCAGACGAACGCCGTATTTTTCCATCAGCGCCATCATTTTCTCGTACATATCCGGCTCGATCCAGTCGTCGCTGTCCACGAAGGAAAGATATTCCCCCGTCGCCGCGTCTATCCCGGCGTTCCGGGCGCTGCTCAGGCCGCCGTTTTTCTTGTGAATTGCTTTGACTCTGGCGTCCTGCCGGGCGTAGGCGTCGCAGATGGTGCCGCTGTTGTCCTTCGTGCCGTCGTCCACCAGAAGGATTTCCAGATTCTCATAGCTCTGCGCCAGAATGGATTCCACGCACCGGGAAAGGTACTGCTCCACATTGTACACCGGAACAATGACGCTGATCCGCGGGCTCTGATTCATGCCGCATTCCTTCCTTTCTCACCCTTCGGCGCTGTTTTTGGCAAGTCTTTCGTAAATTTCCAGCAAATCCGCCAGATTCTTTTCCGGGTCGTGGGTCACACCGGCGTGGGCGCGCGCCGCCGCGCCCATGGCTTCGGCCGCCTCGCCCTGTGCAAAAATGTTCTCCACATAAAACGCCAGCATATAGGGCGCGGTGGAGGGGTAGACCTCTCCTTCCAACCTGTGGCGCATCATGGTCGTGACGCCGCCCACGTCCGCCGCCACACAGGGCACGCCCAGCAGCATGGCCTCCCCCAGAGAATTGGGGGAATTCTCAATGGTGGATGGCAGCACGAACACGTTCGCGTCAAGGAACGCCTGCTTCATTTCCTCCCCGCTGAGACTGCCCAGAAATTCGATCTTATCCTCCACGCCGTACTGCTCCGCCAGATCTGCCAGATATTTCTGGTAATTGGTTCTTCGCAGCCTGCTCACCGTCAGGAAGCTCTTTCCCGGCACCGCCAGCGTGGCATCCGGGTAGGTTTTGACGATCTGGCCAAAGGCTTCCAGCAGATAGTGAAAGCCCTTCACGGGATAGGCGCAGCTGGAAGCGAAAATCCGGTGTTTCCGGCAGCTGTCATAGCGCCAAGTCCCCTGATAAAAGGGCTGGCGCAATGTCTCGTTGCAGAAATGGTACTTCGCTTTAGGGTTGATCCGTCGGACGCAGGCCAAGTCCCAGTCCGTTCTGCCGATAATATGACGCGCCTTTTGCAGGGCTTTTTCTTCCAGAAGCCCCCGAAGCACGAACTTTTCCCGCTGTTTCACGATATTGTCCCGCCGGGCAACATCACGGAAGGTGCTGCCCCGCTGAACCGACTCCGGAACGCCCTCGGCATAATGCCCGGCATAAACCGAGCAAAGCCCCTGAATGCTGACCACCAGACTGTCCAGCCGCCCCGCCTTTTCCGCAGCGTTAACCATGGCAAGGGTGTGGCCGTACTCCGTCCCCCAGACGTGGATCACGTCCGGCTGGAAGGTATCCAGCTCCCCCCGGAACTGCGTTTCCAGCTCCGTCAGGTACACATAGGGCAGCCCCTCGGAAAAGAAAGCGTAGGAGCAGCGCGCATTCACCTTCCCCTCGCCGCCGTCGCCGGGGCAGAGAATGCGGATATTCAGGTCTTCCCGTCCCAGCAGCCCTTCCAGCACGCTGTCAACCCACAGTCCGCCGCCGGTGGAGCCGCCGCTGACGGCTTCTTTCACCTTTCCGGGCACCATATTGCACAGCCACAGCAGCTTCATTGCACCCCGTCCCTTTCAAGCATGGCCAGAATTTTCCCGGCCTGTTTTACATTGTTCTTTTCTTTCAAAATAAATTCCCGGGCGGCCATGCCCTTTTCAAACAGAGCTTCAGCGGGCTGGGCAAAAATCTGCCCCAGTTTTTCCGCAATGGCGTCAGCGGTTTCTTCCTCCAACAGATACACGTAGGGGTGATATTCCTTGGGCATCCCCGGCAGAACCGTGGTCAGCACCGGCGTTCCCGTGGACATATACTCCATGGTCTTGGAGGGGAAGGAATATTTCACATATTCCTCGCCCGTTGGCCGGGGGTTGACCAACAGCGTCGCCGCCATCTCCCGCTCCACGATTTCCGCGTTCAGCAGCATTCCGCCGTAGAAAATCCGGGAATCCTCCGCGGCGATCTGGGAAAGCTCCTTCACATAATCCCCGGGGCCGTAAATTTCCAGCCGGGCGTCCGGCAGATCTGCCTTCCGGAAGCCCTTCACCAGATTTTCAAGCCCATATTGCTTGCTGACGCCCCCGGCGTACATACACACCCGCGGGCTGGTCTTTCGCGCCAGAGACGGCTCCTGCCGCTCCATAGCGATGTCACTGTGCCCCTCCAGAATCACATGAGGCTTGCCCTTCGGGTTCAGATAGTCGTTCATGGCCTGCGTCAGCAGCACATAGTCCGTGCAGTGACGGATGACAAAATTGGAAAGCTTCTTGGAAAAGGCGCTGCCCCCCAGCATATCCGGCAAGTCCGTCACAATGCCCACGCACCGTCTTCCCCGCAGCTTCGCCGCCAGCAGACCGGCCAACGCCGTCGTCCTGTTCAGGCAGTCCACCACCACCGCCGAATCCTTCCCCGCAAGGCGCGCAGTGCGGAAAAAGGTTCCCACGCCCACAAATACAGCCTTGACGATGGGGTTCCGGACGGCGGGAATATAACGGTAGCACGCGCCGCCCTCGGTCTCCCGGGGCAGACGGACAATGGGCTTTTTCAGAACCTCCCGGTTCACCGGCGGGTTCGCCACCACGTCCACCTTTGCCCCGGCGGCAAGCCCTTCAATGAGCAGGCGGTGATATTTCTGGGACTGAAAGGCGGGCTTCCGGGGGGCGTCCTCGAACAGCTGACGGTACACCCGGTCGGAGCAGGTCGTCACAGCGTAAATGATGTGCATGGGTTATCTCCCATCTTTTTCAAAAATTGCAACGTGGGCTTTCGCCATGTTTTCAATGGTATAGGCGCGGATTTTTTCCAGAGAAGCCGTCCCCATTTTCTCCAAGTCCGAGGACAGGATTTCCTTCATCTTTCCGGCAAGGGCAGCATCGTCCCCCACAGGCACGATACTCCCGTTGACGCCCTCCTCCACCAGCTCCAGACCGGCAACGCACCGGTCGGTGGTGATGACGGGCAGGCCGTAGGCCATGGCCTCGTTGATGACCAGCCCCCAGATGTCCTCCCGGGTGGGCAGGACGAACAAGTCCGCAGCTCTGTAATACCGGCTCAGGGCTTCCTTCTTCTGGAAACCCACAAAATGAACGTTATCCAGCCCCAGAGACGCGCGCATCTGCAAATAGTCTTCTGTCGGCTCGCCGCCGACAATGTAAATCCCCACGTCCTTGTCAAGCGAACAGGCGGCGTGCATCAGGATGTCGAAGCCTTTTCTCCGGATAAACTGGCCGATGGCCAGTACCATCCGCTTTTCCGGGACGCCCAGTTCCTCTTTCAGCGCCTGCTTTTCATCGGCGGAGGGAACGGCGGGGAGGATATCCTTCTCAAACACGGAGGAGAAGGGATAAAAATGAATGCGGCTTTCCTCCGCCCCGTAGTGGACAAGAAATTCCGTGGTGTACCGCCCCGAGCTGAGCCACTGGTCCGCCTTGCGCACCAGCGACTTTTTGAACAGATACTTTATCTTCCGCTCCTGACGGATCAGGCCGCCATCCACTTCCATGTAGAAGGGAATTTTCCTTCTGCGCAGCCACCGCATCGCGAGAATCGCCGTGGGCGAGGAATAGCCGCATATCACGATGGCGTCGTAGGGCTTTTTCAGCCATTCGGTCACGTCCAGACACAGATTTTCGTCCAGAAAATGGGCAACACACCGCTTCAGCTGCACCGGGCGGTAAGCGCCGCCCCCGGGAACGAACCAGTCGGCACTGCGGTTTTTCTGGTCTTCCACCCGGTCAGTGAACAGCACCGTCACGTCCATGCTTTTTGCCAGCTCATCGTAAAAATGGACCCGGTAGGGGGAAGCGTAGTTCGTCAGGAACAGCACTCGTTTCATATTGCTATAACCTCTCCAGAATGTCACGCGCCAAAATCAATCTGCACGATCTGATGGCGGTTTTCCCGCTGGTCTTCCGGCGGGAGCTGCATGTAGTCTCCGTACAGCGTGGTCAGAAACTTGTCGTACTCCGCCGGCGCTTTGAAGGTTTCTCCCTCAAAGGTCACGTCCGTCAGCGCCTGACACCACGCTTTCTCGTAGGCATCCGGCTTCGTCATGGCGCTCTGCTCGCAGACATAGCCGTTTTCCGGCAGCGCCGTCGCAAGCGCGTCATACGCCTTTGCAAGGCTTTCCTGATCGGCAAACAGCGCCCGCGCCTGATAGTATAGGTAGCCAATCCGCTTTTTCCAGAGGATTTTCTCATTCTCCCGCCAAGGCTGATAATGGGATTTCATCAGCTTTGTCCGGTAGATTTTCAGCAAACGCCCCGCCGTTTCCTGCCGTTCTCCTACATCCAGGGACACGGCGTCGTAGGGGAAAATGTCCACATAGAAGCCGTTTTCTTCTAATCTGTGGGACTTGGCCTCCAAGTACAGCGTGCCGCGCTTGCGCACCTTGCCGAAGGGCAGGGCGTAGTTGGGGTCTGTGTACCAGCTCTGCCAGCAGTATTCCGGTTTCAGTTTCTCCGGGGCGATGCGGCAGAATTTCTCATAATTCTCCCGCAGCATTCCCACATCCATATCGTCGTCCCACGGAATGAACCCCTGATGGCGCACCGCGCCCAGAAGGGTGCCGCAGGTGAGAAAATAGGGAATGTCGTTTTCCTCGCACACCCGGCGAATTTCCTTCGCAATTTCCAGCTGGGTCAGCTGAACCTTTCTCAGCAGTTCCCGTTCCATATGGTTACCCCCTTTTCATAAGCCGTTCCACCAGCGCCATGACCGGGAACAGCCATAAAAACACGTCCGCAATCAGATTCTGTGTGTTAAAGGACATGAACAGAATGACCACCAGCGCCAGATTCACCCATATCTTCCGCTCCTTCCGCCACACCAGCGCGACCCAGCAGGCAATGTGGAGCAGCGCCGCCGGAATGCCGAAGGCGGAGAAAAGAATCAGCGTGGAAGTGGTATTGTTGGCGGTGGCATACAGCACCTCCGCTATCTTCGCACCGAAGATGGGATGGTGCAGGAAAATGGAAATGTCGGTCACAATGGCGTCCATCCGCTCCACCGAGGAATCCTGCCCGTTGACAAATTTGCCGATGGCCATGTCGTAAACTTCCCAGTAGAGGACGTTTTTCCGGGCAATGGAAACGCCCGCTATCACGGCGACGCACAAAATCAGCCCGACCGCCACGGCGCATATCCGCTTGTCCCGATACCATTTCTTGTCAAAAAACAGCACGATCGCCAGCAGTCCCATTTCTGCGACGCCGCCGGTGGCAAACGTGGATACCATCGTCGCGGCCAGAATGCCGTTGACCAGCCACAGCTGCCACATCTTTTTCCACTCGACCTCATAATTGTTCAGATACAGCGCCGTGATCAGGAAAAACTGATAAACGCCCGGCTCCCGGAAAATACCGAAATTCCGGTTTTTGACATACGTATCCGGGACAATGGACAAAAAGAAATTGTGAAATTCAAAGCCCATGGAATTTTGGAACACCGGCACCGCGTAAGCGCCCTTGTCCACGCCGATGCGCAGAATGTACGCCGCCAGCACGGAATACGCCCCCAGCACGGACAGAATCACCACATAATACTTGGCCGCATCCCGCAACGTAAGGAAATAAGACAAAAACACCGCCGTCAGCAGACACAGCAGGACGCTGAAATACATCAGCTGCCAGTCCCGCTTTACCAGCATGGGCAGCAGAAGCATCGCCGCCGCGATTCCGGCGACACTCATTCTCCGGTCTTTCAGAATTTGGAGCAGATTTCTCCGGTTGGCGATCAGAAAGGCCACACCCAGCAGGCAGATCACGCCCAGCATGAGAAACTGCGCCTTCTCAAAACCGATTACCGCCGTGGTGAACATACTGTCCCGCGCCAGAAACAGCATGGCCGTGAAAAACGCGGCAAAGGCAATTTTTGTCCCACGGCTGTCCGGGAAGGGATAATGGGTCATTTGCGATTCTCCTTTGTGATCTGTTCCACGGCTTCCAGCAGATGCGCCGCGCC